>ERZ827512.705-NODE-705-length-40372-cov-21.800283_pt1 | contig 40372 bp, 31 predicted proteins | sample MGYA00519916_ERZ827512 | MGnify/ENA primary metagenome ERZ827512 (study PRJEB31778, sample SAMEA3449335) | human gut metagenome | biome: human gut; feature: human-associated habitat; material: faeces | place: United Kingdom | collected 2010/2012 ... | reverse complement strand
GTAGCGTGCTGAGTTAAGTCGATAAGCATTAAATCTTTTTTAAAGATTTTAATTGAAGTTCAGTATGATATGGCTCATCACCCCGGCGTCATAACCTGACCGAACGTATGTGCTCCTCAATAGGGGGGCATTGCAAGCCAATGCCGCAGCACTGGTGTGGCGATCCGTCCCCCCAAAGGCTCTCCTCGTTCAGTAGGGGAAGCCACAAAAAACTACGCCCGGGGAGTTTCCTTCCCGGGCGCAATCTCAATTTCATTACATCAGAGGCTCCATGCCCAGCACCGGGTGACCCTTCTCGGTCAGCCAGTTCAGCAGTTCCTCGCAGTCGGTAGTAACGGTCTCGTCGGCAACCATGTCGGTGAAGTTGTCAATGCCGTACAGTTCCTTGGCCGTCTTGTTCAGACGCTCGGCAACGTCGTCCTTCAGCTCCTTGGGCATCCAGACAATGCGCTCGATGCCGCCCTCAGCAGCGATGAACTTCTTGGAGGAGATGAAGTGACGGCCGTGACCCATGTAGCCGGGGGTCTGGACGCCGCCGCCGGTGCAGGAGGCCAGCTCGCCGAAGGTCATACCGGCAGGGGTCATGCCCTTGTATTCCCGGTTCACAACGATGAAGCCGTTGGACATCGGCTCAATGCCGCAGATGCACTCGAAGCAGCCGCAGGAGGTCATCGGGTCCTCCAGAATGGAGTACAGGGTGACGTTCTCAACAGTGCCGTGGGTCGCGTCGGAGATCGCCTTGTTGACGGACTGGAAGCGGCCGGTGCGCTCGTCCTCGCAGCCTTCCTTGAAAATGGGCTGGCAGGGACCGTTGGGGTTCAGCTCGTAAGTGGCCTTGGCATCCAGCCAGGACACGGCGCCGCACAGGCCCAGACGCTCGGGGGTGACCACGCAGCAGTGGGCGGGGGCGAAGGACTGGCACATGATGCAGGTGAAGTAACGGTCAACGGCCTCGTCGGTCATGGATGCCAGACGGTCGTCACGCTGGTTGTACCGGGGCATAGCCACCTCGTCGCGGAACTTCTCCGCCTCGGCGGCGTCGGTGATCAGGGTGATCTGGCACTTGTCCACAACGGCGTCAAACTCGTCCATGATCATGACGTACAGAACTTCGGCGAAGTCCTTCAGACGCAGACCGGCGTCGTAGGCCGCGTTGCTGACACGGATACGGACCTGATTGCGCTGACCGGTGTGCATGACGCCTTCCATGTAGTTGAACCAGGCGTGGAACTTCCGCTCGATAACGGACTCAAAGTCCACCTGCATCTTCTTACCGGCCACCTCAACGTAGGTCGCCAGAGCCAGATCCTTGGCCTGATCAAAGTCGGGGCCGACGATGGTGATCTTGTGATCCTCAATTTCATTCAGCTCCCGCATCACCACCAGCTCGGCAGTGGGGTTCTTGGCGGACCAGATCTCGTTGTGCATATCGGCCTTACGGATGATCTCGCCCTCGAAGGCGGCGGCGAAGGCCACGGGGATGGGCAGTTCCTTTACCTTGATCTTGATGTTCCGCAGTTCCAGAGACTTCTTCACGGTCTCGGCGTGGTCGCATACAGACTCCAGAGCGCCGGGAACCTGATTCTCGCCCAGATCGATGTCCACGACCACGGGGAAGCCCAGAGCGATGGCGCCCGCACCGGCGGAAACCACCACGGAGTCAATGGCGCCGAAGGTATTGACGAAGGCGGGAACACGGTTCTTGGTGTAGTCCAGCAGAGCGGCCAGATTGCCGGGCTGAACGTTGCCGAAAATCAGTGCGGCACGGATGGCCACGGTAACAACATGGATGACGGAGGTCACGTCGTGTCCCAGAGGAATGACACGCAGCTCCAGACCCATCTTGACGCCGCCCTCGGCGCACTGCTCGATGACGTCGCCCACCATGAAGGTCATGATGCCCTTGGACTGATAGTCCTTGACCACCTTCACGGCGTCCTCAGGATTCTCGGCCTTACCCAGCACCACGGCCACGCCGGGGATATCGCCGGTGACCAGCGGCACGCCCAGAGAACGGATGATGGGGTCGGGAACGAAGCCGATGCCGGACTCGTTCTCATAGGGGTTGGCACCGTCGACGTATTTCAGTCCCTCAAGAATTTCCGCGCCGACAGCGGTAGCAAGGCCGGCGTTCAGCGCCTGACCCAGATCCTCCTGATTGGTGATCAGGCTCTTGAGCACGCCCACGCAGGCGGGCAGGTCGCCCAGAGTCTTGACCTTTACGCCGGTGGCAGCGTAAATGGTGGGGAAAAAGTATGCGGTATCGGGGAAGGCAATCTCCTTGTCTGCGCCGTACTTGGCAATGGCGTCGTTGACGGCACCTTCGGTCAGTCCCGCAACGGCATTGGAACCGCCATAAATGAGATCGGTTAATACGCTCATGTAAATTCCTCCCAATTTTTTGAATCCTGAAGATAATATATATTAAGCCCGAAGGCTGAATATACCAGTTTGGTTTCCGGCACCACGCCGGGGCTTTCAAATGCAGCAAATTCTTCCAAAGCAGAGAAAGCAAACTGGCTGGGAGGGAGGTTCCCTCCCAGCCATGTAGTGCATGGGAAAACTGTCAGTCACATCTACTCAGCCAGCCAAATGCCGACCTTCTGGGGTTTATTGTCTTCCGGCACCTTAATCAACAGACTCGAAAGCAGTCCGTCAACCACCCAGTGCCAAATCCATCCTTAATCTCCCCCACTCAGCACGGACAACCGCCGCACAACCGGTCGAGGGGCCCAAAGGATGTTCGACCACCACCAGTCTCCGTAACGTCACTGGCCGCCCGCCCTGCGGGCGCGGGCTTAGAGGTCGAGGTAGGAGTCGGAGTAGAGGACGTGGTTCTTGAAGATGTCGCAGGACTTGATGGTCTCCATCAGGCGCAGGTCGCAGGGGTTGACGATGGCGGAGGTCAGACCCTGCATCATCGCCATGGCGACCAGAGCGGAGTCCATGATGGGACGCAGCGTCTTGGGCGCGCCGTTGGAGTTGTTGGACAGACCGCCGGTGGACTTCAGGCCTTCCGATGCGAACATCTTGATGGCTTCCAGAACTTCCATCTGCTTGTCCTGCATACCCTTGACGACCAGGAACAGGGGGTCGAACCACAGGTCGGTGGCATCCATGCCCAGACTCATGCCGCGCTCCAGCATGTTGTGGCAGTGCTTCATGCGCTCTTCGTTGTCCTTAGCGATACCATCGGCAGAGCAGAGGGCAATACAGATGGCGTCGTTGGCAGCAGCCAGATCAATGTTGGAAATACGGGAACCGGCATCGGCGGAGTTGACGATGGGCTTGCCGTTGGTGCGGTTGTAAACCTTGATACCGGCCTCGATAGCCCGCTTGTTGGCGGTGTCCAGTGCCAGAGGAACATTGTTGAAGTTCTCCTGCAGCAGCTTGACAGCCCACATCATGCGCTCGGGACCGTCCTTCTCAGCAGGTCCGATGTTGACGTCCAGATAGGTGGCGCCGGCTGCGATCTGCTCGGCAGCACGCTTCAGGATAGGCTCGGGGTCACGCTCGTCCATAGCCTTGCGGACAGAGGGCGCAATGCAGTGGATACGCTCGCCGATGGTGACGAAGGTCTGGGATTCGGGGTTGTAGCCCTTGTACTTGACGCCCATGTCCACGACCTTGATCTCGGGGACCTTGGTAGCCAGCAGCTCGTCGAAGGACAGCTCCTTGACTTCCACGGTGGTGGCAGCCTTGGCGGCGTTCTCGGCGGCGGCAGCCTTCGCGGCGGCCTCGTATTCCTTGTCCTTCATGTACTTGGGCAGCTGAACCGCCTCGGTGGGGCCGACAACGACGTTCCAGCCGGGCAGCTTCTCCTGAATCTCGCCCTTCATAACGGCGACCTTGCCGGGGATAATCAGGGTGCGGTTCTTGATCTTGTTCTCGATGTCCAGCGTCTCGAAGGTCTTCTTGACGGTGGAGGAGGAGAACTTACCGGCGGCCCACGCAGTCAGAACGGACATGCCGGAAGCGTCGGTGATGATCAGGTTCACGGGCTGGTTGGAACGCTCCAACTCGCCGGAAACCAGGAAGTAGGTCAGCGCGAAGTCCACGGTCAGGGCGCAGGGGCTGTTCTCGTCGGCGCCGTTCAGCGGATAGATCTTGCTCTCCACCTTCATGGGCTTCTGAGGATCGGTGAAGATGTTCTGACGCAGGCCGTACAGAGGCAGCGCCTGGGCGTAGGTCATGTTCTCCATGACGATGATGGAGCCGTACTTCTCGGTGAACATGGAAGCGTAGGCGGTCTGCAGATGGTCATCGCCGCTGGCGATACGGGCGACGTTGACGATGGAGGGATAGCCGAAGCTGCGGTCGCCATCCTTGATGGCAGTGCGGCGCACCAGAACGGCGTTGGCCAGCGTCTCCTTGGCGGTCTTGCCGGTGACGTCCAGCACCAGGTTCTTGTTGCCGGCGGCTTCCAGCTTCTTCACGGTGTCGTACAGGTCGGAGATGGTGTCGGCGTGAACACCCAGAACAACACCGGCCTCCTTGGCGACAGCGTTCATAGCCTCGTAGTTGTCAGGGGTAGCGCCGTCGAGAATGACGTTCTTGCCCGCGACTGCCAGAGCAGCCTTGGCGCACTCCACATCCCAGCACTCCAGGATCAGGTCACGGCCGGTAGCAGCGGCCTTCTTGACCAGCTCCGCGTAGACAGCGGGGTCGGACTGCTTGTTGGCGACGAAAACGAACTCAACGTACATTCTCTCGCCGATACGCTCGTAGTCAACCTTCTGCAGGTCGGCCAGCTTCTTGTCGGCTTCCTCAGCGGACATGCAGGTGCAGACGGAAACTGCGTACAGGTTCTTGTTGACCAGAGTCTTCTCGTGACGATAAAGGACAGTCTCGCCGCCCAGCTTGTGATTGCCGACGGTGATGGTCTTCATGGGAGGCGCGGTCTGCTCGTTGAGCATCGCCTTCGCGTCGTCAGAGAAGTAGGGGCACTTGTCGATGGACACAGCACCCTGCGCCACCTTCATGCAGAATGCCATACAGGTGGGGCTGCCGCACTCCTTACAGTTCTTCTTAGGAGACAGCTTAAAAATGTCAAGACCTTTCAAAGCCATTGTATGTATCCTCCTTCCGATTACACGAGATCCGTGATGAACTTCTTGATGGTGGCAACGGCTGCGGGATGACGCATGATGACAGCGTCAGCGCCGCCGGTCAGGTTGGCAGCGGCGGTGGAGACTTCCATCCCGATCGCGCGCTCTTCCCGGCTGCCCCATTCGGGCTCATCTTCTTCGGAAGCGGTGGATTCCTTCACGGCCCAGGCGTCGGGAGACACGGGGGACATGATGGGCATCTGCAGGTCGGCATCGGACTGCGCCAGAGCGGCCAGACGGACACGGTCCAGAGTGGAGGCCACGTACTCGAAGCCGTAACCCACGGCGGCGGTGCCGATATTCATGACGATGTTCTCAGGGTTGATGGAGAGGCCCTTGAGCATGATGTTCAGCTGCTTGGCGAGGTTGATGTCGTCGGCGGTCTCAGCGCCCACCTTCTGGCCGTAAGCCAGAGCGACGGAAGCACCGACGGTCTTGTAGTCCTCGTTCCGGGCGGACAGAACCAGAATGTTCTTGCCCTGCAGCGCCTCAGCGATCTTGCTGAACAGCTCGCCGTCCTTCTCGATGTTCTTGCAGCCCATGACCACGATGGGCATGGTGGTCGCCTCGGCGACAGCCTTGGCGTCGGCCACACAGTCGGCAACGGAACGGTTGGCGCCGTTGGGATCTGCGGACTCGAAGTGCAGGCACAGGAAATCCGCGCCGGGCATGGTCTCTGCCTTCTTCGCAAAATCGACCATAGTGGTGCAGCCGGCGTAGAACTCCTTCAGAGCAGGAGCATCCCACTGTGTTGCCAGATCGGAAATTTCAATACCGATCTTGGGCGCGTGTTCGATGGCAGCATCGAAGGTGTAAAACGGCATCACGTTCTGACCGCCGATGACGATTGCCTTGTCACCGGTGCCCAGCGTCACGGCATTGATCTTGCCGCTGAAGGGTGCCGTTTTAGGAGTGAAAGCCATAATTTGTAATCCCCCTTGATATATTTTCCACACGCGGGGCGGAAACCGCCCGGCGCAATTATGGATGTGTTTCTGCCGCGGAATGCCGCCCGGCATCCTGCGGGTTTACCGGCTTACAGGCCGATAGACTGCATAATTCCCCGCAGCGCGACCTTCATGGGGTCGCTGTCCGGGAGCTTCGCGGACGGATTGCCGTCGCAGTCGCAGCGGTAAACCGCCTCGTCGTGAGGCAGGACGCCGAAGAGCTTGAGACCGTGCTTTTCGATCTCGGCACGGACGCCGTCGTCCAGCTTTCCGTCCGGCGCGCGGTTGATGATCAGGCCCATCTGTCCGGGGTTTAAGCCCATCTCGTCGATCATTTCGGCGATTCTCGCCACGGCCTGAACGCCCCGGCGGGAGCAGTCGGAAATCAGAAGCATGGTGTCCACATGGGGGAGCGTCCCCCGGGCGATATGCTCCAGCCCCGCCTCGTTGTCCATGACCACGTAGGAATAGTTGGGCAGATACTTGCCAAGCTGAGATTGCAGCACGCCGTTGACATAGCAGTAGCAGCCCTTGCCCTGGGTGCGTCCCATGACCAGCATGTCGAAATCGTCGTCCTCGATCAGGGCGTCGCCGAACTTCATTTCCGCGTAGTCCGCCTTGGTCATGCCCTTGGGAATGGTGCCTTTCAGCTCTGCCTGTGCCATTTCCTCCCGGATCTGGCCGAGAGAGGTCTCCACCTCCACGCCCAGAACTTCGTTCAGGTTGGAATTGGCGTCGGCATCCACCACAAGGACGGGGCCGCGCTTCTTTGCGCACAGGTAGTCGATAATCATGCCGCAGGTAGTGGTTTTGCCCACACCACCCTTTCCGGCAACGGCAATGGTATGAGGTGCCATAGTCTGGTTCTCCTTAAAAGTGATTTTGCGTAACGCTGGTTCGGAGCGCAGCCCCTCCCGCGTCTCCTCCCTTCCGGCGAAAGCGGAAAAGGAGCGGCCGACAGGTCGGAATTTCGTCCATACAGGCCGCGTCACCACGCGCACTCATGGCTCGGGAGCCGTTTTTGACTGCGGATGGTGACTTTGCCCTACGGGCGCACTTCGCCCATATCGGTACTAACTTATCGTATCACATATGCCATCTAAATTCAACCCATAATTTGCGAATTTTTTCAGAAAACTTGCCCAACTCTCATTTATCCGACGGCTGCAAGTGGATATTTTTGTTACACCGGCGTGAACACGTACTTCTGGATCAGCCCGTCCACCACCGCGTGGATGGTCACACTGCCGCCCGCGCCTTTTTCCGTGGAAAAATCCACGGTTTTCCCCTTCAGGCGGCCCCGCAGATATTCCTCCGGGTCATCGCATTCCACCTCTTCAAAGAAGACGTCCCGCATCTGGTTGTTGCGGCAAAGGTTCTTGATCTCGTAAACCAGCTCATATTCTGCCATAAGCGCTTCTCCTTACAAATCACGGCTCTGCCCGGCATTTTGCCGGGCTGTCCTTTTTCCTTAATATAGCACATCTGATGCTTTTCCTCAACCGGGATTCCCTTTTCCGACAAAAAATGGTTGCTTTTTTCATGCGGCTCTGCTATAATGCACCTGTACGCAGGATTCGTACATCGGTAGTACAACAGCTTCCCAAGCTGTGAAGGCGGGTTCGACTCCCGTATCCTGCTCCATTGGACGCAAATCCGAACACAATTACCGTTGTGGGAATGGTTTTCATCCAAACCAAAAGACACGCCCTGCCTTGATTGGCAGGGCGTGCTGCTTTATTTATTGTACATAGCTTGCAGAACTCCGACACGCTCAGGGCAACGCCGCAATAGGGACACGGATTCCTTTCCTTATTGAAAGGAACCGAGCTTCCGGATTGTGGCATATCCTCTCGCGAAGAAGATACTGTCAAATTACAGAGAAATTGAGGCGCCTTGTGTGAAAGGGTGGGGAATATTGCTTGTTACAGGGCATTGACAAATTCGGTAGAACGCACTATAATTATTTTAAAAGATATCACTGCTTTGGTAAAACTGCTCATTCCCGGCTTTCCCTTTCACAGTTTTCAGTAGCTGACACTGCGGGTGAGCCTTTTCTCTTCTCTAAATCCGGGCATTTCCGATACGTCCTCCAGAGTCTCCTGCGCAGAAGCGCATGGATGGCGGGAATGCTTCGTCTTATTTCCGGAGGTGGGAAATAATTAACAAAAATAAAGCTGAAAATTCGTTAATTCTGACACACAATATTCGACGATCAATGGTTGCATTTACGTGTTAAACGTGATATCATCTGTATTAAGAGGTTGGAAACGATTCCAATTCCCGTATATCACCGGGAATCAGGTCTTTTAGCTACATTGTGGGAATGACGGGCAGGAAAATGACCGCTGCTTTTTTCTGCTTTCAGCCGTAAGCACGGATTGGAGGGAAGTCGGATGACGGATAAGGAACTGAGACGGTTAAGCCGGAGCGAGCTGCTGGAAATGCTGATTGCGCAGACGGAAGAAAACCGTCAATTGAAAATCAGGCTGGAGCGTGCGGAGGCGCAGCTCCGGGATCGCAGAATAGCGGTTGAAAAAGCCGGTTCCCTTGCGGAGGCGGCGCTGCAGCTGAACCGTGTATTTGAGGCCGCGGACAAAGCCGCGCAGCAATATCTGGAAAACGTGCGTCTTATGTCGGAAAAGGGAAGCGGAGAGTTATGAAGTCGAAATCGTGGAAATCTCCCGAGCCCCCGACTCTGGAACAGCTGGAGGCGGAGCTTGGCAGAGAAAAATACAAACGGCGGTATAAACGCGTTCTTCGCAGCACCGTCTATACGCTTGTGGTTGTTGCGGCTGTAGCCGTGCTGGTTGCTACCATCTGGATGCCCGTACTGCAGATCTACGGGTCTTCCATGACGCCCACGCTGAATGAGGGGGATATTGTCCTCTCCGTCAAGGGCTCGGGCTTTGAACCCGGCGACCTGGTGGCGTTCTACCTGGGAAACAAGATTCTGGTGAAGCGCTGTATTGCCGGCCCCGGCCAATGGGTGGATATCGACGAAAGCGGAAATGTATCCGTGGACGGAAGGCTGCTGGAGGAACCGTACCTGACGGAAAAAGCGCTTGGAGAATGTGACATTGCGCTGCCTTATCAGGTGCCGGATAACCGTTATTTCTGTGTGGGCGATCACCGTTCCACCTCGGTGGATTCCCGCAGTACCGCAGTCGGCTGCATTTCCGATGAGCAAATCGTCGGAAGGATCGTATTCCGGGTCTGGCCTCTGCCGGACTTCGGCGCGTTGAGATAGGAAGGATGGTGAAGGGATATATGAAGTATGATGTTCTGCGGGATGCGGAAAAATACACGAAGGTGCATAAGAGGAAGCGCCTCCGGCATCGGGTAGTGACCGTGCTTGCCGGTGTGGTGGTATTCTGTACCACCTATGCGCTGATTCTGCCGGCGATCACACTGGAAAAGCAATGTGACATCCCGGAGCACACCCACACGGACGCCTGCTATGCGCAGGTGACGTCGGTTGAGAAAAGGGTTCCCGTGTGCAGCGCGGAGACGCTGGAAATTCACCGGCACACGGCGGACTGCTGTGATGCCGACGGAAATCCGAGGTGCGGGTATGCCGATTTTGTGGTTCACAGCCATGATTCCCGCTGCTATGACGAAACCGGGAATCTCTGGTGTCCGCTTCCCGAGATTGAGGCACACCGGCACACTGCCGACTGCTATGCCCTGCCGGAAGAACATACCCACGGGGAGGGCTGCTATACGCCGGTGCGGGGCGATCTGGTCTGCGGGGAGCATGTCCATACGGATGCCTGCTACACCGAGACCGCCGTGCTTGCCTGCGGCCTGGAAGAATCCGAGGAACACCAGCATGACGAGAACTGCTATGAGACGTCCCGGGAACGGACCTGCGGCATCGACAGCGACCATAGTCATACCGATGCCTGCTATGAATGGGAGCAGGTTCTGAGCTGCGACCTGCCCACGGAGCCGGCGGAAGATGCTCAGCCGGTGCTGGTCTGCACGAAACCGGAGATCGTCCTCCACCGTCACACGCCCGACTGCTTTGACGCTGACGGCAATCTGATATGCGGACAGACCCAGGTTCTGGAGCACCAGCACTCCGACGCCTGCTTTGAGACGGTGGCGGAGCCGGTGGACACCGGGACGCTGACCTGCACCGATACGGCGCACGTGCATACCGCACGGTGCTACGGCACCTGGGAGCTGGTCTGCGGACAGGAAGAACACACCCACAGCGAGGCTTGCACTCAGAATGAGCAGGAAGAAACGGTATTCTGCGGCAAGGACGCCCATACCCACGGGGAAGCCTGTCGGGATGAAAACGGGGAGCTGGTCTGCGGGACGGAGGAGCACACCCACAGTCTTGCCTGTTACGCGGACCCCGGCGCGGACGTGGAGACGGCGGAGCTATGGGAGCAGACCTTTGCGGGGGTGACGCTGACCGGGAATTGGCGGCAGGATACCCTTGCCATCGCCGAAACCCAGCTGGGCTATGCCGAGAGTACGAAAAACTACGTTGTCGCGGAGGACGGCGAAACGGTTAAGGGCTACACCCGCTATGGCGCGTGGTGCGGGGAGCCTTACGGCGACTGGAACGTCATGTTCCTGACCTTCTGCCTGCATTACGCCGGGGTGGAGGGCGTCCCGCCGGACAGGGACTGCGGCGGCTGGGTCACGTCCTGGGCGGACGCCTTTGAACCGGCACAGTCCCACACCCCGGCGGTTGGAGATCTGGTGCTCTTTGACCGGGACGGGGACGGCACGGCCGACCGGGCGGGTCTGGTGGCGCAGATCACGGATTCCGGCTTCGCCGCCATGGAAGGTGACGCGGAGGACGCGGTGCGTCTGCTGACCTATGGGGCGGACGACCCCGGGATTCTGGGCTATATCAACCTGCCGGAGGGGCCGAAGGAATTTACCCTGACGGCGCAGACCGAAAACGGCATCACCGTGACCATCACCGGCGAGAGTGCCTCCCTGCCCTATCCGGCAAGGGAAATCACGGTAACGGTGACCGAGGTGACGGACGGGGAGCGTCGGGCGATTCGCGATCAGATTTTGAGCGAAGAACAGGCCGAACCGGAGCGGAGCTACCTGCTGGACATCACCCTGTGGCACGGAGAGGAAGAGATCGAGCCAACCGGCTCCGTGACCGTGACCTTCAGCGGCATTGACACGGAGGGGCTTTACCCCAAGGTCTACCACATTGATACGAATGCCCAGACCGCCACGGACATGGAAACGAAAACCGGAGAAAACGGCGATGTGACGGTAGACACGGATCACTTCTCTCTCTATGATTTACGGCTTCTGACCTTCCAAGATCTGTCCGGCTATGTCGGGGACGCATTCTCCGAGGGCGGCAACTTTAAGCTGACCGGCGATGCCTGGACGGCGGATAACGGCAGTAGCGCGAATTTGAGCATTACGCAGAACACTACCATCGATTTGAACGGGCATACCCTGACGATCAGCAAGGCCAATCAGTACTTTGATGTGCACGAGGGTGCGAAGCTCACCATTATGGACTCGTCCGACAGTATTCAGGATACCGAATCTACGGTCACTGGAAACCTGTACGGCAATAAGGCGGAACTGGAAAATGATACCCTGACGTATTACATCACAGAATCCACACCCACCGGTACCGGCACCACGGAAACACTGGTAAAGCATACCGTCCCCCTCACCGGCGCAGGAAAGATTCTGTGTCAGGAGGCTTCTGAACAGGTGATTCTGGTCAAGGGTACATTGGAACTACAGAGCGGTGTACTCCAAAACACCGGCGGCAAGCATATTGTCTTGGTGGACCGCGGAACGCTGGACGTAAATGGCGGCTATATTGTGGGCGGCGGCAGTGACGGCACGCCCGGCGGCGGTATTTACGTTGACAACGGAACGGTGAATATCCAGGGCGGTGTCATTGCGGCCAACCGTGGCAGTTCCGGCGGCGGTATCTTCTTTCAAAACGGAACGCTGAACATCTCCGGCGGTGCGGTGACGGGCAACTGGGTCAACAGTGGCCATGACAACGGCGGCGGTATTTACGTCAAAAGCGGAACGCTGAATCTGTCCGGCGAGGGCTATGTGACCAACAACTATAAGGCATGCGACTGCAACGACTGCCGGAACGATGTCAACAACACCCACGGCGGCGGCGGCATCGCCCTGGCGAACAGTTCCGTTATGAACATGACCGGCGGCTATGTCACCGGCAACTATTCCGGTCTGGCAGGCGGCGGCATTTACGCGGGCTTCTTTGGCCACAATGTCCGCTTTACCATGAGCGGCGGAACCATTGCCGGCAACTGCGCCGAACTGGGCGAGGGCGGCGGTCTTCGTATCGCCGGCGGCACCAACGGCGTGATTCAGGCAGCGAACAAGGTATACATTACCAATAACATAACGAATTCCAACAATGACTGGGGCGGCGGCGGCATTTTCGTTCAGGAAAAAGGCAACCTGTCGATCATGAATGCGCTGATCACCGGAAACACCGCGGGCGGCTTTGGCGGCGGCGTGGGCGCCTGTCCTACGGGTGAAACCCTGATTGTCAATCAAGACGGAGCGGCCATTTACGGGAACACGGCTTCCGGCACAAATATGTCCGGCGGCGGCAACAACAAAACCTATGATTCCACTTTGGCGCAAACGAGCGAGGTCTTTACGCGAAACGGCTATGCGGATTACTTCTGTGTCCGCGCAAGAGACGGCGCAAACGGCCCGATTTCCCTTGTCACCGGTCTGATGGCGGGCGGCGGCGCGGCGAACTGGAAAGGAAGCTGTGACGAACAGCCTGTTACCATCGGCAAGACCGGCTATGCAGCTGCAAAGTATCTGTTCGGATTAAATGCAAGGCCTGATGACACCGCCAAGAGCCAGGCAGTCAGTGCCGCGAAGGTCATTATCACCGGCAACCATTCCAATATCCATGGCGGCGGTATTATGACCAACGGCGGTCTGATTCTGGGTGACCCGGGTGGAAAGGTTGTAACGGCCACGCCGGAACTGGACATTATCGGTACCAAGGCTCTGCTCAAGGACGGCGTAAAGCAGAACGAGGGACTGAACTTCCAGTTTAAGTTAACGGACAGTGAGGGGAAGGAAGTCGGAACGGCAACATCCGATGCTGCTACCGGACAATTTTCGATTTCGCCCGACGTGCAGTATTCCCAGACCGGAACCCATACCTACACGCTCAGCGAGGTCAAGGGCGATCGAGCCGGTGTCACCTATGATACGAATGTACATACGATTCAGGTGACAGTTTCGGAGAAAACCGTTTCCCTTTTGGGTGTGGACTTCAAAAGCTACTATGTGTCCTCCGTTACGCTGGACGGCAGCGAAAGCGGCGGTTCCTCCGGCTCTGGCTCCGGAACGGGTTCCGAGACGGGGACGTTCAGGGTTCACTTTAAGAACACGCAAGGCTGGGAGCACGTGTACATGCACGTATGGGCCGATTCGAGTAATCCGCTTACAAGTTGGCCGGGAATGCAGATGACACAGGGTTCGGACGGTTATTATGTTGCAGAGCTAAGTGTTTCCGGAACGGGTACCTACAATTATGTTTTCAACAATGGTTCTGGTAAGCAAACAAAGGACATTACAAATGTCCCCTATGCACCGGGCAAAGAGGTGCGGTTCGACTATGAAACCGTAATAGAAAACACCGCCACCGGCTCTTCGGGGTCGGGCGATGCGGTTGGGCATGGGAGCAATTCGGACGGGTCTTACACCCTGACCATCCCGGGAGACGCCTTTACCAACACCATGACGACCCAGCTGAATCTGCAAATCACGAAGACGGACAGCGCGGACGCTTCGAAGCTGCTGGAAGGCGCAAAGTTCACCCTGAAAGAACAGGGGACAGAGAACTCTATGGAGGTCACCACCGATAAAGACGGCATCGCGCTCTTTTCCGGCATCCGGCGCAATACCACCTACGATCTGCGTGAGACACAGGCGCCGTCAAATTACATGACGGCAGGACCCTGGATTCTGGAAGTGGGGGAGGACGGCAGTGCCACACTCTACCCGGCTACGGAGAAAGCGGGCGGAACGTTGGAAAAGGCCAGCAACACCGGAACGGCTTTGACCGTTACCACCGGCACCGACTCCAAGGTGTTGGAGCTTCCCATTCAGGACACCCTTTGGGGCTACAAGCTTCCCGACACCGGCGGAGCCGGAACAACCTCTTATACCGCAGGCGGCCTGGCGCTGATCTTCGGCGCGGCGACCCTGTTGTATAGCCATTGCAGGCGTCGAAAGGAGGATGAGGCATCTTCCTGATACGCGGAAAGCCACCATTCCAATTCAAAATTACGATGAAAGAAGGAGCACAAAAAATGAAACACGCAAGAAAACTCGCCAGCCTCCTGCTGGCACTGGTCATGGTCTTCGCCCTGGCCACCACAGCCTTTGCCACTGAAACAGTAACCCCCCCCACCACCGGCACCATTACCGTTGCGAATCCCGTTGCAAATCAGGAGTACAAAGCCTACAAGATTTTTGATGTGGTCTATGATGCGGCTAAGGAACACTATTCTTACACCATTGACAGCACCAGCGAATGGTTCAACACTGTCAGTGCCTATGCTACAGGGGCGCATGGCCTGACGCTGACCCAGGTCAACGGTGGTGATACTTATGTCGTTACTACCGGCAACGGCTTCAGCGCGCCCGACTTTGCCGTGGCGTTGAAGGCGGCTGTCGATGGTATGACCGGACTGCAACTGTCCGGAGACGCTAACTCTGTCTCTGTTTCCAACCTCGACCTGGGCTACTACTTCGTCGCCAGTTCCACCGGCGCACTGTGCAACCTGACCACCACCGACCCGACTGTCACCATCCACGATAAGAACGACATGCACTTTGAGAAGACAGCCGACAAAACCGATGTGGAGGTGGGTCAGACCGTCAACTACACCGTCACCGGCAAGGTGCCGGACTACACCGGCTTTACTGCGTATACCTATAAGGTCGCCGATACCATGAGCGAGGGATTGACCTTTAAGAAGGACGTTAAGGTAATGGTTGGTGGTGCAGATGTGACTAATGCTTGCACCGTTGCCTATGATGTCGATAATAATGCGAATAGCTTTACGGTGACTGTCCCGGTCAAGAGCTACACGATCGGCGCGGAGATCAAGGTTACCTATAGCGCTGTCGTCAATGAAAAGGCAATTGCGGTGGTCTCGGAGAACGAGGCGAAATTGATCTACAGCAACGATCCTACTTCGGATACAACCGGCACCATCACGCCCCCGGTAGTAAAAGTCTACAGCTCCAAGATCGTTATCGACAAGGTTGAGAAAGTTGCCGAAGGCACCACTGCAAAGAGGCTGAAAGGCGCGGAATTTGAACTGTACAAGGAAGTAACCTCTGAGACTGGAAGCACCACCTTGTACTACAAGTGGAATGATATCGATAAGAAGGTCGAATGGGTTGAAATCACGGCTGCTCACACTGTCGTGACAACCGACGATAATGGCGCGGCCTCCTTCGATGGCCTTGCCAACGGCACCTACTACCTGGTAGAAACCAAGGCTCCCGACGGCTACAATCGGCTGGAAAAGCCGTTTAAAGTTGAGGTAACGGGCGGCACCGCAGAAGTCGATCTTTCTGTTACCGCTAAGGTCGAGAACCAGGCCGGTACGCTCCTGCCCTCCACCGGCGGCATGGGCACCACCGTCTTCTACGTCCTCGGCTTTGTCCTGGTGATGGGCGCGGTCGTCCTGCTGGTCACCAAGAAGCGCATGAGCGATGCCAATCGTTAATTCCTGAGAGTACACACCCTGTAATTCCGCTTTCTATACCTAAGTCCTGTGCCGGGGAGCGCCCCTCCCCGGCACACAGCCACAAGGAGAACCCTGTATGCGAAAACATCTATCCACCATTGTTCTGGTGATCCTATTGCTCATAGGGCTGTCCCTGTTGCTGTACCCCACCGTCAGCGACTACTGGAACTCCTTCCACCAGACCCGCGCCATCGCCACCTACGCCGAAAACGTGGCCGCTCTCGACAACGCCAGCTATGACGCCATCTGGGACGCCGCCCGGCAGTATAACCGGAACCTGTGTAGTCGCAGCAACAGCTTCCTCCTCTCCGAGGAGCAGAAGGCCGAATACGAAAGCCTGCTGGACATATCCGGTCAGGGGGTCATGGGCTATATCGAGATTCCCGAAATTGACGTGAGCCTGCCCATCTACCACGGCACGGAGGATCCCGTCCTACAGGTGGCCGTGGGCCATCTGGAATGGTCCAGCCTGCCGGTAGGCGGGGAGAGCACCCACTGCGTCCTCTCCGGTCACCGGGGTCTGCCCAGCGCCAAGCTGTTCACCAACCTGGACAAGCTCCGGGAGGGGGATACCTTCCTCCTGCGGGTGCTGGATGAGATCCTGACCTATGAGGTGGATCAAATCCTCATTGTGGAGCCGCAGGATACCGCCGCACTGGAAATTGTAGAAGGCCAGGACTACTGCACCCTGGTGACCTGCACCCCCTACGGCATCAATACCCACCGGCTGCTGGTTCGCGGGCACCGCATCGACAATATCGAGGAAGTCAAAACCGTGCGGGTCACCGCCGACGCCGTCCAGATCGAGCCAATGCTGGTGGCGCCCGTCGTGGCGATCCCCATGCTGCTGATTCTGTTGATCCTTCTGCTGCTGCCCAGGCGCAGAAAGAAATAGGAGGTTTTTTCATGAGAAAGCATGTTATTTCCGGCCTGCTGGCGCTGCTTTTCCTGCTTGCTCTGCCCCTGTCCGCCGCCGCCCACGCGGTTCCGGATGAGAGCCGGAACGGCCATTGCAGCATCACCGTCTCCATGACCTACAAGGGAAAAGCCGTCCGCGGCGGCACGCTTGCCCTGTACAAGGTGGGCGACGTGGCGGAGGACGACGGCAACTACAGCTTCGTCCCCGTGGAAGAAATTCAGGCGGACATTCCCGAATTCGGCGACATCGAGTCCCCGGATCTGGCGGGGCGGCTGGCGGAGCTGAAAGGGAAGCTGACTCCCGTCACCTCCGATCCCGTGACCGTCGATAAAGACGGCAACGCGACCTTTTCCGACCTGACCTTCGGCCTGTATCTGGTGGTGCAGAAAACCGCCGCTCCCGGCTACGGGAAAACCGCTCCCTTCCTGGTGAGCGTGCCTTACCTCTACCGGGACGAATACCAATACGACGTGACCAGCCAGCCCAAGACCGATCTGGAACGGGAGGTCAAGCCCACCGCGCCTCCCTCCCCCGGCGGCGGGAAAAAGCTTCCCCAGACCGGGCAGCTGTGGTGGCCGGTGCCGGTGCTGGCCTGTGCGGGGCTTGGCTGCATCGCCGTGGGTCTGTTCCGCCGCCGGGAGGCCAGGGATGAAGGCTAACCGGGGAACCGTCTGGATCAATGCGGGGCTGCTGCTGATTGCGGCGGCCCTGTTCCTTTCGGCTTACAATGAACGGGAGTCCCACGAAGCCCGGGACTCCGCCCGGCAGGTCATTGCCCAGCTGTGCGACGCGCTCCCCACGGAAGCGGGCGATGACGAAGCCGAACCCACGACCCTTCCGGAATCCCTGCCGGATGTCCAGCGGGAGATGCCGGTGAAGACCATCAACGGCCGGGACTACATCGGCGTGCTGAGCATTCCGTCGCTGGAGCTGGAGCTGCCGGTGATCAGCCAGTGGGACTATCCCGCATTGAAGGTTGCCCCCTGCCGGTATTCAGGCTCCTTGTATCAGGACAACCTGATCATCTGCGCCCACAATTATGCGTCCCATTTCGGAAAGCTGAAGGAGCTCCAACCCGGGGACATCGTTCTGTTTACGGATATGGATGAGCATGTGGTGACCTTCCAGGTGGTGGAGCGGGAGACGCTGAACCCCATGGACACGGAGGGGATGGAAGCAGGGGACTGGGATCTGACACTGTTTACCTGCACCATCGGCGGACAGACCCGTGTGACGATCCGGCTTGAACGGGTGGAAGTATTCCGGAATCCCGAAACGGAAGAACCCGCCAAATCCGAAAAATAAACGCACAATCCGGTAAGAGACGGAGGTGGGAACCGTGAAAAGGGTGTTTGCATGGCTGACCGTCTGCCTGCTGGCCGGGTGTCTGGCCGGGTGCGGCGGGGAGAAGCGGGTCGTCACTTCGGACACGCTGTATGTTCCGAGGATTGAGAGCATGACCGAAGCCTTTATTCTAGGCATGGACGCCTCCATCGTGCCGTCGCTGGAGGCGGGCGGCGTCCGGTACTATGATTTTGACGGTAAGGAGAAGGACGTTTTTGAGATCCTTTCCGAAAACGGGATCAATTACATCCGGGTTCGGGTGTGGGTGGATCCCTACGACGGCTCCGGTCGGGGCTACGGCGGCGGAAACTGCGACATCTGCACCGCCCTCGCCATCGGCAAGCGAGCTACCCGGTACGGCATGAAGCTTCTTGTCGATTTTCACTATTCCGATTTCTGGGCCGATCCCGGTAAGCAGATGGTTCCCAAAGCGTGGGTCGGTATGGAAATCGACGAAAAGGCCGATGCCCTGAACCGCTACACCACGGACTGCCTTCAGCAGCTGAAGGACGCCAAGGTGGACGTAGGCATGGTGCAGCTGGGCAATGAGACCAACGGCAGTCTCTGCGGGGAAACCACCTGGGGGAACATCTGCTATCTGATGGAGGCCGGCTCCCGAGCCGTCCGGGCAATTTCCCCGGAGGCATTGGTGGCCGTTCACTTCACGAATCCGGAGAACGCCGACGCCATGCGCTTCTACGCGAAAACGCTGGACGATTTCCGACTGGATTACGATGTATTCGCCACCTCCTACTACCCCTACTGGCATGGGACGCTGGAGAATCTCGCCGCCGTGCTCTCTCAGATTGCCGAAGCCTACGGCAAGAAGGTCATGGTAGCGGAAACCTCCTACGCCTACACCCCGGAGGATACGGATTTCTTTGGCAATACCATCGGCGAGGGCGGCAGCTATGCCAAACCCTATCCCCTTACCGTACAGGGACAGGCCGATGCCGTGGCGGACGTTGTCCGTACAATGGCGGAGGACACGACAAACGGCATCGGTGTCTTCTACTGGGAGGGCGCATGGATCAGCGCCGGAGGCGGCAGCCGGGCGGAAAACAGCCGGAAATGGGAGCAGTACGGCTCCGGCTGGGCCAGCTCCTACGCCGCCTCCTACGACCCGGTGGACGCGGGCAAATACTACGGCGGCAGCGCCGTGGACAATCAGGCGTTTTTTGACAGCACGGGGCGCGCGCTGGAATCCCTGAAGGTATTCTCCCTCCTCCGGACGGGAAATCCGCTGAAGCCCGTACCCGACGCAGTGCTGAATGCTGATACGATTTTCGGATAAAAAGTTCAAAGGCGGGATCACACATGAAAAAAATTCTTCTTCGCGCCGCGGCGCTTCTGCTGGCCTTGGTGCTGGCAGGGTGCGGCACGGCCTCTCCGGCGGAGACCGTGCCCACGGAGGCCGACAAAACGGACGACAACTACCGGGTGTTCTATGAGATTTTTGTCGGCTCCTTTGCCGACTCCGACGGGGACGGAACGGGAGACCTGAACGGGATTCTCCGGCACCTGGACTATCTGAACGACGGGAATCTCCTGTCGGATACCAGTCTCGGGGTACAGGGGCTGTGGCTGACGCCGATTTTTGCCAGCCCCTCTTATCACAAATACGACGCAACGGATTACTACCGGATCGACTCGGACTTCGGCACCGAGGACGATCTCCGGGCGCTTCTCGACGCCTGCCATGCCCGGAACGTGAAGGTGATTCTCGATCTTGTCATCAACCACACTGCCCGGAACCACGAATGGTTTCAGTCCTTCTGCCAGTCCCACGCCGACGCCAATCCCGACGATCCCTACTACGATTACTACAGCTGGTACACCGGCGAGACGCTTCCGGCCGGGATCACCTGCGAAAAGATTCCCGGAACGGCGGACGAATATTACGAGTGCAACTTCTCCCCGGACATGCCGGAGCTGAACTATGACAATCCCGCCGTCCGGGAGGAAATGCTGAACGTGGCAAAGTACTATCTGGAGCTGGGCGTGGACGGATTCCGCTTTGACGCCGTCAAGTATCTTTACTATGGAGAAACCGGCCGAAACGCGGCGTTCTGGAAGTGGTACACCGACCAGCTCCGAGCCGTGAAGCCGGAGGTCTATCTTGTGGGCGAGTGCTGGTCCGGCGAGTCGGAGATCCTTGCCTACTATCCGGCCATGAACTGCTTCAATTTCTCCGCCGCCCAGGCCGAGGGCGTCATTGCCTCCGCTGCCAAGGATCAGGACATCAACCGGTTCACGGGCTACATGTGCGCCTTTCAGGACAAGATTTCTCAGGCGAACCCCGACGGCATGATGGTCTGCTTTCTTTCCAACCACGACATGGATCGCTCTGCCGGGTATCTGATGCTGGCGAACCACTTTCCCCAGATGGCCGCCAATCTCTATCTGCTGTGCGGCGGCTCGCCGTTCCTGTACTACGGGGAGGAGATCGGCATGAAGGGCGTCCGAGGTTCCGCCAATACCGATGCCAACCGGCGGCTTGCCATGCTCTGGGGAGACGACAGCAGTCCCCGGGATCCGGAGGGCAGCACCTATCCCTCTTCCAAGCAGACCAACGGAACCGTAGAGTCTCAGCTGGCACAGGAGGGGAGCCTGCTGCGCTACTACTGCCGCCTGATCTCTATAAGAAACCGCTACCCGGCAATTCCCCGGGGCACCTATACACAGGTGAATCTTGGCAGCGCCAAGTGCGGCGGCTTTCTCGTGGAATACGAGGGAAGCACCCTGTGTATTCTTCACAACATCAGCACGGACATTCCCTTTACGGTAGATCTTGCCGATACGGACATTCCCTGCCGCTCCATTCTGGAGGTCATCGGCATGGGCGAAGCGTCTCTGGAAGGCACCGTCCTGAGCCTTGCCCCCCAGACCTCCCTGATCCTCGGCTCCGCCGCCCCCTGATACTAGTTTTTAGGCAGCACCGCACAATTCGGCAAGGAGTCACAGCAGAAGATTTTGTGCCAGATCAAGGTTTCCAAACCGGAGGAATACTGTATGTATTTCCCGGTTTGGAAACTGCCGAGCTGGTGCAAAAGATTCACTGTGACCCGCAGACGCAATTGTGCGGTGTTGCCTTTAGGGTCCGTCAACATGCCCAAACAGCGGGTCTTTTCCGCCTGCTGTACGCCATTTTCCCTTGCAATACACAAAGTATTCCTGCGAAAAAATGGCTTCATCAGACGAAAAATCCCTCGCTGTTGGTCATATTTCCGGTTTCCAGATAGACCCTAATAAAACGGTTAAAAACCGTTTTATCCGGCTGCTGTTTCAGCAGCCAGCGGCGAAGCCGCAAAAAACGTAAGTCCATACATTTCTCGCCGCTGCTGGCGGCCTGCGAAGGATTCGCAGGATAAAATGGTTAACACCATTTTATCGAGAAATAGTATGACCGCCATCCAAAACCGCTCCGGATACCATCGTCACCGCAAATCTCCCCCGGCTGTGCCGATTTTTTCGGTACAGCCGGGGGAGATAAACATGTATTCTTTTCCCGCGCTCGCGGGGCTTCTTGGTATGCAAACGCATAGCAAAATGGATAATGTGCCATTTTCCAGCCCCTGCGGGGGCAACCGTAAAGGATGCACAAAACCTTCATGCACCGACTTTTGTGCAGTTTTGGGGTGCGGTGCTTACCCGTGAAGCCTTATCCGTAGATCAGATTCCGCTCGGTTTCGGGATCGAACAGGTGCATGACTTCGCCGGGGAAGCTCACATGGATCTTCGCACCATTGACCAGCTCCGCCCGCTCCTGTCTGCGCAGGCCGAGGGTGGGTACCCGAACCACCAGCTGGGTGCCGTCCTCCGTCTCCGCGTGAATGTGCAGCTCGCTGCCCATCATTTCATTTACGATAATGGTACAGGGAATCGCATTGGGGCCCGGCTGGGACAGGGTGATGTGCTCCGGACGGACGCCCAGAACCACACTGCGGCTGTCCACCGCCTTTGCCGCCAGATTTTCACCGGTCTCACCGTCCACCTCAATCCGGCTTCCGAGAGGCGTCACATAGTACTTGCCGTTCTCCCGCACCAGCTCCGTGCGGAAGGTGTTCATCTGGGGCGCGCCGATGAAGCCCGCCACGAACAGATTCACGGGATGCTCAAATACCTCCGTGGGGGTGCCGACCTGCTGGATGAAGCCGTCCTTCATGATGACGATCCGGTCGCCGAGCGTCATGGCCTCGGTCTGGTCATGGGTTACATAGATAAAGGTCGTGTCGATCTTTTTCCGCAGAAGAATGATTTCGGCACGCATCTGATTGCGGAGCTTGGCGTCCAGGTTGGACAGCGGCTCATCCATCAGAAACACCTTGGAATCCCGAACCATGGCACGACCGATGGCCACACGCTGCCGCTGGCCGCCGGACAGCGCCCGGGGCTTCCGGGTCAGATACTCGGTAATGCCCAGCACCTTCGCCGCTTCCGTGACGCGCCTGAACACCTCATCGTTGGGAACCTTCTTCAAACGAAGGCTGAAGGCCATGTTCTCAAACACCGTCAGGTGGGGGTACAGGGCGTAGTTCTGGAACACCATGGCGATGTCCCGATCCTTGGGCTGGAGGTCGTTGACCACCACGCCGTCGATCTCCACGGTACCCTCGGAGATCTCCTCCAAACCCGCAATCATCCGCAGGGTCGTGGATTTGCCGCAGCCGGAGGGGCCGACGAAGACCACAAATTCCTTATCCTTGATGTCCAGGTTGAAATCGTGAACGGCCACGACCTTCTTGTCGTAGACCTTCTTGACGTTGGTTAATTTTACAGATGCCATAGCTTTCCTCTCTCCTTATCCTTTCACGGCGCCGCCGGTGACGCCTTCCACATAGTACCTCTGCAGGAGCATGAACAGGATGGTGACGGGAAGCGCCACCACCACGCCGCCTGCGCAGAACATGGTATAGTTGGTGGCAATCAGGGTCTTCGAGGAGATCCAGTATTGCAGACCCACCGCCACATTCATGCCCACCTCCGTATTGTGGGAGATATACTTGGCAAACATAAAGTCGGCCCACGGAGCCATGAACGCAGTGAGAACGGTATAAATGACAATGGGCTTGGACAGAGGCATGATCACCTTGTAGAACACCTGAAAGCGGGAAGCGCCGTCCACCCGAGCCGCTTCGTCCAAGCTCTTGGGGATGGTGTCGAAGAAGCCCTTGGACACATAGTATCCCATGCCGGAGCTGGCGCAGTAGACGAGAATCAGTCCCGGCACGGAGTTGGCTCCCGTCAGCCCCATGCCGCTGAGAACCTTATACAGCACGATCATGGTGACGAAGCCCGGGAACATGCCCAGAACCAGGCAGGTGTTCATCAGCAGCTTTCTGCCCTTGAAGCGAAGCCGGGAGAGAACATAGCTGACGCTCAGCACCATAAGGGTTTGCAGCACCGCCGTAGCCAGGGCGGTGATCAGCGTATTGCGGAACCAAATGGGGAAGCTCGTTTTGGTCCACAGATTGATGTAGTTGTCAAAGCCCCACTGCTTGGGGATGATGTAGCCCACACGTCCGGTGGATTCAGTCCGGAAGGACTCCAGCAAGATGCACGCAAAGGGCGTTAGCCAGATAATGGACATGAGGACAAGGATCACATAGAGCACAGTATTGGAAACGGTACTTTTCGTCCGGATTCCCATGTGAAATCGATTCCTGCTCATTACGAATAATCCTCCTCATTTCTGGTAGACGGGATCACGTTGTAGACGATCAGGGAAAGAACCGCGACAACAACGAAGATCATGATGGCAATCACGGCGGCCAGCTTATAGTTGCTGGTGGCGCCGGTGGTAATGTTGAACAGCCAGGTGATCAGAAGATCCGTAGTTGTGGCACTGCCGCCGCTGGTTACAAGATCCGGACTTGCCGGGCGGCCGCTGGTCAGCAGATAGATTACGTTGAAGTTGTTGATATTGCCGATGAACTGGGTCAGCAGGTAGGGACCCGTGACGAAGAGCATGTACGGAAGCGTGATCTTCATATACTGCTGCCAGACACTGGCACCGTCAATTTTGGACGACTCGTACAGATCCTGCGGAATATTCATCAGAATGCCGGTGCTCACCAGCATCAGATAGGGGATACCGACCCAGATGTTGATTACGATGACGAGAATTCGGGCGGAGGTGGTATTCTCCCAGAAGCGGATGGCCTGATCGATAAAGCCCAGCTTCAGGAGCATGGCATTCACAACGCCGTTGGTATCGAAGAGCTTGGAGACATACAGCAGGGAAATGAACTGAGGCACCGCGATGGTCAGAACCAGAATGCCGCGCCAGAGCTTTTTGAAATGGATCCCCTTTTTGTTAATGAGGATCGCCACCAGCATTCCCAGGAAATAATTGGTGAATGTGGCAAAGAACGCCCACATCAGCGTCCACGAAAGGATTTCGCCGAAGGTGTAGCTGAGGTTCGCGTCCGCACTGCTGGAGCTGATCAGCTCGTTGAAATTGCTCAGCCCCACCCATGTAAAGAGGTTGCTGTAGCCGTCGTGAGCGCCGTCATAGTTGGTGAAGGCAACGAGGATCATGAACAGAATCGGGATTATCGTGAAGACAAGGATGCCCGTGATGGGCAGTGCCAGCAGCGTCTTGTGGAACTGATCGTCCAGCACGGAACGAAGGTCGTCCTTTCCGCTTTTGAGCTTCTTGCCCGTGGCAAGGATCTCCTCCGAGATCCGGTTCTGCTTCACGTTCAGCCGCCATGTGTAGACAAAAGCGATGATGAAGAGAATGGTCAGGAGGCCGTACAGCAGAATTTTAAAAGAGTCGTCGCCGTTGACCCGGACGTAGGTGTCCAGCACCTCGTTGTATACCTCTCCGGGGGGCACATCGCCCAGCGTGCGGAACTTGCCCAGCCAGTAGCTGCCGGTTGTGACCATATAAACGATGAACACAGATTCAAAGACAAGGAACAGCAGTCCCCGCAGCACCTGACCCCGGGCAATATTGCCGAAGCCCATCACAAGGTAGGATACCTTCGTTTTCCAGCTGCCCTTTGTAAAGGTGGTGGCGCAATCCGTCAGCTCGTTTCGGATGCCCCTGAAAGCACCTGCGATCCCGTTCCCGACGGCTTTGACCAAAGAGGCCAGCCAGCCGGGGATGCCGAGAACGAACAGGACAATGTTGTACCACAGACGCTGAAACGTGTTCAGCCTGAGGTATTCCAGATCCGTCAGTTTCTTCATGATCAATCGGGATAAACCTGCGTTTATCCGCCTACCTCCATTCTTTTTGGATTTGGCTGCCTCCGGGAACCGTTTTTTCGCTTTGGCGGGAAATGCTGCCCGCCCAAAAGCCGGTTGCGGAGGCGACCATTTGTTTCCGGTGTTCCGCCCAAAAAGGAAGCCGGCGGTGCCGGGGCTCCTCCTTCTTCGGCGGGACACCGGGCCGGAACAGGGAGCACGCTCCGAATCCCGTCGGGACTCGGAAGGCAGCGGCAGAGGAACCTCAAAAGAGCCGCTCGGGCAAACCCGAGCGGCTCCCCCTCTCAGAACTCTATGTCACTGCGTTTGTGGATGGAAGCCTGCCTTATTCAGCGGGAACCAGCTCCACGGTGCCTTCTTCGCCGTTGAGGGTCAAACGGACTCTGTAGGTACCGGCGGTCTCGACCACAAAGTTATTGCCGTCGGTGCCGTAGGCAACGTCCCAGGCCTTGCCTTGACGAACCTTGAACTCAACGCCGACATCCATCTTGTAGGCCTCATCGGTCAGCCAGCTGCCGTCGTCCTGCTTGGTCATGGGAAGATCCACGGACCAGCCGTCGCCGTTGATGGAGCCGATGACCGTAAAGGCCTCCCGCTCCTCGGCGGACATGGAGAACAGGCCCTTAATGGAGGTCTCATAGCTCTCCAGCGCGGCCTTCAGCTCTTCGTCGGTGGTAGCCTCCTTGGCAGCGGTGGCATAAACCTTGGCGATATCCCACCAGGAGCCGTCAATCTGTCCCTGAGGCGTAGCATAGGCACTCTGAGCAGCCAGAGCGGCCAGAGCAGGATCACTGGCAACTTTTTCGGACTGCTGGGCAGCCTTGTTGGAGGGACCCCAGCCCACGGCGTCGAACCGGGCAAGCTGGCACTTCTCGTTGGTCAGGTACAGGGCAAGCTTCTGCAGAACGGCGGTCTTCACGGGATCGGTCTGGGGCTTGACACCCACCAGCTTGTTGCCGGAGAAGGAGCCAAGGTGGTAAGAGTTGCCGTCCACGGTGAAGCTGGGCAGATCGGTGCAGGCGTAGTTGTCGCCCAGAGCGGCCTTGGCGGCGCTGGTGCCCCAGGTGCCGACGATGACGACGGCGGCGGGGATGGCGGCGGAGAAGTCATCGGCAGAGCTGGAGCACTTGTAAGCGGTGGAGTTCAGCAGCTTCTTCATACCCTTCAGGGCGATAACGCCGTTGTCGGAATTGAAGTCGTCGTCAACGCTCTCGAAGCTCTTGCCGTCGGCGGACATGGTCCAGTTGGAGTGGCAGCCGGTAGCGAAGAAGAAGGCAACATTGTACCACGCGGAGGTCTCAAGCTCCATGGAGAAGCCGCGGCCGGCGGCCTCGCAGTCGGCAATGATGTCTTCCAGGCTGTCCACGTGCTCAGCGGGAATCACGCTGCTGTCGTAAATCATGAAGTAGCCGTTATCGGAGGTCATGGGATAGCACCACATATCGGAGCCAACGGTGGCGGCCGCAACGGCGCCGCTGTCGTTCAGCTCGGTGACTTCCGCGGCAGCCTTGGTGCCAAGCTTGGTCAGGGCGCCGGCCTGCACCAGACGAGCCAGCTGATCCTGCGCGAAGCAGAACAGGTCGGCGCCGTCCTCGACGGAGGTGATCATCTGGGTGGCGGAGTCGAGCTCGGTGACGCCCTCAATGGTGGCGTTGATGACGATGCCGGGGTTCTCTTCCATAAAGTCCTTGATCTGCTGCTCGGTCAGTTCCTTTACACCGGCCATCTCGGAGACCCAGACGGTGATGTCATAGGTGCCGTCCAGAGAATCGGCCGCGGCAGCGGCGGTGGGGTTGGCGGCGGTGGGGTTGGCAGCGGCGGCGGTGCCGGCGGGGGTTGTGTTGCTGTTACCGCAGCCGGCAAACAGGCCAAGAACCATGCCGACAGTCAGAAGCAGCGCGAGAATCTTCTTCATTTTACATTTCCTCCTTGATATTATAAATTCGCTGGCTGATCCCGCAGACCGGAAAACGCTTTCCATAGGACGAACGGAACGGGAGAATACCCGGGTATGTTCCCATGTCCTCCAATTGGAATCGTTTCCAGAAAGCCGGGAAAAAACGGGGGGAGTGCTTAGAGGATTATTTTCTTCACACTTCCCTTTAAAAAAAGAATACTCGATTTTTCGTAACAAGTCAACTGCGCAGTGTGCATAAAAAGTTGCATCAGAAATTGTTGAAACTGCCAATGTCCTGGGGAAATGCCGCCGACAACGCCCTCCCATGCGCTTCCCGGCTTGATTTCTTTCCGGTTTTCTCTTGATTCCCCCGCCGTTTTTTTCTATAATACATTTGCCGCTTTCCGATTCTCCCCGTACCGGAAGCGGAAAGACTACCCGCGGCGGAAGTCCGCGGTATTTCCACAGGAAACCATCCGAAGTCTTCCCGTGCCCCGCCATCCGCCCCTGTCCCGGCAGTTTCCGGTATTGGTCGGACGATCCATACAAAAACAAAAAACGGAGGAATTGTTATGTCTGCATCCTGGCTTCGTGACGCCGTATTTTATGAAATATATCCGCAGAGCTTCCGGGACTCCAACGGAGACGGCATCGGCGACCTTCCCGGCATCACCGAAAAGCTGCCCTACGTGAAGAGCCTCGGCTGCAACGCCCTGTGGATCAATCCCTGCTTTGACTCTCCCTTCAAGGACGCGGGCTACGACGTCCGGGACTATAAGAAGATTGCGCCCCGCTACGGCACCAACGAGGATATGGCTCAGCTGTGCCGCCGCGCCCACGCGCTGGGGATCCGGGTTCTGCTGGATCTGGTTCCCGGCCACACCAGTGAAGAACACGAATGGTTCCGCAAGAGCGGCGAGGCCGAGCCAAACGAATATTCCGGCCGGTACATCTGGACGGATCATGCCTTTGCCGGGGGCGACGGTATGCCCTTCATCGGCGGCGAATACCCTCGCAGCGCCACCTATATCATCAACTTCTTCAAATGTCAGCCCGCCCTGAACTACGGCTACCGGGAACGCCGGGAACGCTGGCAGCAGAGCATCACCAGTCCTGACGCCCTTGCGACCCGGGAGGCCATGAAGGATGTGATCCGGTTCTGGCTGGATCTGGGCTGCGACGGCTTCCGGGTGGATATGGCGGAGTCTCTCGTGAAGAATGACGGCACGGAAAAGCTTGCCACCATGGAGGTCTGGCGGGACATTCTGGGCGCCATTCACAAGGAATATCCGGATGCTGCCTTCGTTTCCGAGTGGAATCATCCGGACAAGGCTCTGCGCTGCGGCTTTGACATGGACTTTTATCTCAACTGGGACGGCAACGGCTACAGCACCATGATGCGGGACTACACCCTCCGGGACGGCTGCGGCAGCTACATCGGCAATACCGGCTTCTTCTCCCGGGATTCCGGCACCGACGTGAGCCGGTTCCTTGCGGACTACCTGCCCCAATATCACGACAGCCGCGACCACGGCCTCTGGTGCTTCATTACCTGCAATCACGATACCCCCCGTCCCGCCGCGGGGCTGACAGACGCGGAACGGCGGCTGGCCTTTGCGTGGATCTTCACGATGCCCGGCGCTCCCTTCCTGTACTACGGCGATGAGCTGGGCATGGACTATCGGGTCATCCCCACCAAGGAGGGCGGCTACCACCGCACCGGTTCCCGGACGCCCATGCAGTGGGATGCAGGCCCCAATCTCGGATTCTCCGAGGGCGCGGCAGAGGATTTGTACCTGCCCGTGGAAGCCGACGCGCGGCACACCGTGCAGGCGCAGGAGCTTGACGAGAATTCCATGCTCTCCCATGTCAAGCGGCTGATTGCCCTGCGTCACGCCGAGCCGGAGCTTCAGAACTACAGCCCGTTTGCCGTCTATGCTGCCCGCGGCCGCCTGTTTGCCTACAAGCGGGGGAGTCTGCTGGTCGCCATGAACCCCGGCAGCGGTGAGGAGACCTGTCAGCTGGACGGAGCCTATATCCCCCTCTTCACCGTCGGAACCCCCGCCATGGAGGGAGATACGCTGCATTTGCCTGCCCAGAGCTTTATCGTGCTGAAGCCCAAGGAGAAAGCCGCCCCTGCTCACGCTTAGGAAGCCTCTGATACCAGGGAAGCTCTGAATAAATCGGCTGCTGCCGGAGCGCGGGCAGGGTCTGGCTGAAAACCGTCATCATGCCAAAACAGCGAGGAATTTCCGCCTGCTGTGCACCATTTTTCCTTGCAATACACAAAGTATTCCCGCGAAAAAATGGCTTCATCAGACGGAAAATCCCTCGCTGTTGGTCATATTCCCGGTTTTTAGCTAGACCCTAGCCGGTTCGCTCGACAACTGCGTTTTTTCTGACTCGGGGCTGCCTCCGGATCCTTAATGATGTTTTCGCGGGATTCCTCTTTTAACCAGCCGCGTCCAGCATATTCTCGATAAAAATCCCATACCCCGTAGTCGGATCGTTCACCAGCACATGGGTCACGGCGCCTACCAGCTTACCGTCCTGAATGATGGGACTTCCCGACATGCCCTGCACAATGCCCCCTGTGGCTTCCAGCAGCGTTTCGTCCGTCACTTTCAGGAGCAGATTTCGCCCGTCTGTCCTGTCTTTTGGATAAATTTTCAGAATTTCCACAGAATACTCCCGTGGCGTATCGCCGCTGACTGTGGATAAAATGGCGGCTTCGCCGGTGTGGATGTCTTCTTCGGAGGCGGTGGGCAGCGGTTCGCCTTTCCAGCCCCGCTTCGTCACGCCGAAGACGCCCTGCGGCGTGTTCCGCAGAAGTTCCCCGATGACGGTATCCGTGTTCGCCGTGCCTTTCAGCTGCCCCGGTTCCCCGCACTTGCCCTTTTTTACGGTGAGAACCGCGGCGTCATAGGCATCGCCGCTTTTCATGTGCAGAAGATTCCCTTTTGTGTTGCTGACGCCGTGACCCAGCGCGCCGAACCTGTGGGTATCCGGGTCGTAAAAGGTGATGGTGCCGATGCCCGCGATGCCTTGCCGCAGATAGACCCCAAGCCGCGGCCCGGAGTCGCTCTGCCGGGTGGGAACGGTCACGGTGCAGCGGCGGTTCCCCCGGCGGACGATCAGCTCGGCGTCGCCGTCGCAGCCCTCAAGCGCCCGGCGGACATCCTCGGTGCAATCAATGGTGGTCGTGTCGATCTGGACGATCTCGTCACCGATCTTCAGTCCGGCGGTTCTGGCCTCGGCGCCCAGAACGTCGTCAAAGGCAGCAACCGTGACCGTATTGTCGCTGAGCTGCAAACCCACGATCTTCCCCACGGGGATCAGCAATTCTGCTGCCCGGGCGTTTATAGGAAGCAGCGTCATCGCGACAGCAAAAATCGTCAGAAATTTCCCGATTCGTTTCATTTTTTCAGCCCTCCTCATGTTCGTGCCTGCCTTGTTAATATGACCCGGGCTGAAAAACATAACCGCTGTAAATGTCGAAAAATAAGGAACAGAATGGGGACTTTGGCGTTTTTTGTCTTGATTCTCATTTTATATTTGGGAACCTCTGAATAAATCGTCTGCGGCCGTGAGCGAATCTTTTCCGTCCACTCTTCGGTATCGAAAGCGGGAAATACACAAAGTATTCCGCCGTTTTCGATACCTCGATTGGCCGAAAAATCTCTCGCTCACAGCTCTTGCCGATTTAGGGTCTATCTGAAAACCGGGAATATGACCAACAGCGAGGGATTTTTCGCCTGCTGAAGCCATTTTTCCGCAGGAATACTTTGTGTATTACAAGGGAAAATGGTGCACAGCAGGCGGAAAAGGCCCGCTGTTTGGGCATGTTGACGGTTTTCAGATAGACCCTAATCAGAGCTTCCTTTGGAATTTGCTCCGTACCGCCGCGGCGGATTTTTCTTTTTTATTTTGCCTATTGACAAAGTAGGTTGGTAATGCTATATTACCCATAGACTTACTAGGTAAATACCTCAGGAGGAATCAACTGTTATGCAAGTTTATGCTGACAACGCGGCAACAACGGCCATGAGCCGAACGGCCATCGACGCCATGCTGCCCTATCTCGACAATATCTACGGCAACCCCTCCAGCCTGCACTCCGTGGGTCAGAGGGCGAAGGAAGCCCTGGACGCCGCCCGTGAGACGGTCGCCCAGTGCTTAGGCTGCGAGCCCCGGGAGATCATCTTCACCTCCGGCGGCAGCGAGGCCGACAATCAGGCCATCATCTCCGCCGCCCGCTACGGCGAGAAGAAGGGCAAAAAGCACATCATCACCACCGCTTTTGAGCATCACGCCGTGCTGCACACCCTGGCGAAGCTGGAAAAAGAGGGCTTTGAAGTCACCTATCTGGACGTCCGGAAGGGACACAACGTCACCGCCCAGCAGGTAAAGGACGCCATCCGTCCCGACACCTGTCTTGTCACCACCATGTACGCCAACAACGAGATCGGCTCCATCCTGCCCATCGCGGAGATCGGCGCCGTCTGTAAAGAAGCGGGCGTGCCCTTCCACACCGACGCCGTTCAGGCCGTCGGCCATCTGCACATCAACGTCAAGGAGCAGAACATCGATATGCTCAGCCTGTCCGGCCACAAGTTCCACGGCCCCAAGGGCGTGGGCGCGCTGTACGTCCGCCGGGGCTTCCCCCTGGTAAGCATCATCGAGGGCGGCGCGCAGGAGCGGGGCAAGCGCGCGGGTACGGAGAACATCCCCGGTATCTGCGGCATGGCAGCTGCATTGAAGGAAGCCTGCGACCACATGGACGAGAACATGCCCAGAGTCGCCGCCATGCGGGATCGGCTGATCGAGGGGCTGAGCAAAATTCCCCACAGCGCCCTGAACGGCGACCCCGTGAACCGTCTGCCCGGCAACGTCAGCTTCTGCTTTGAGGGCATCGAGGGCGAAAGCCTGCTGCTGCTTCTGGATATGAAGGGCGTGTGTGCTTCCTCCGGCTCCGCCTGCACCTCCGGCAGCCTGGATCCCAGTCACGTTCTGCTGGCCATCGGCCGGGTACACGACGTTGCCCACGGTTCTCTGCGGCTGTCTCTCAGCGAGTACAATACCGACGAGGAGATCGACCACATTCTGAAGGTCGTCCCCGAGGTCGTTCAGTATCTGCGGAACATGAGCCCCGTGTGGCGGGATTTGCAGACCGGCAAGCGGCAGTATATCCTGTAACCGTCCCCGGCGAAAAAATTTGATAAGGAGAATGCATTATGGCACTGTACAGTGAAAAAGTTATGGATCATTTTCAGCATCCCAGAAATGTGGGCGTGATCGAGGACGCCAACGGCGTCGGCGAAGTCGGCAACGCCAAGTGCGGCGACATCATGAAGATCTACCTGAAAATTGAGGACGACATCATCAAGGACGTGAAGTTTGAGACCTTTGGCTGCGGCAGCGCCATTGCCTCTTCCTCCATGGCCACCGAAATGATCAAGGGCAAATCCATCCACGAGGCCATGGCGCTGACCAACAAGGCCGTGGCGGAGGCGCTGGACGGTCTGCCCGCCCACAAGCTCCACTGCTCCGTCCTGGCAGAGGAAGCCATCAAGAAGGCACTCCAGGACTATTTCGACCGCAAAGGCATTCCCTACGACGAGAAGGATTTCCCCGCCTGCGAACACTGCGCCCACTGCGAGAGCGTATGATCGTATCCACGAAGGGGCGTTATGCCCTGCGGGTGATGGTCTGCTTTGCCCAGCGGGGCGGGGACGAGTACATTCCCCTGAAGGAGATCGCGGAGTCCGAGGGCATTTCCCAGAAATATCTGGAATCCATTATGACGACCCTGTCCAAGGCCGGGTTTGTGGACGCCGTTCACGGCAAGGGCGGCGGCTACCGCCTGAACCGTCCCCCGGAGGAATACACCATCGGCAGCATTCTCAAGCTGACGGAAGGGAGCTTAAGCGCGGTGTCCTGCACCTCCATGGGCGCGTCGGCCTGCTCCCGGACGGAGTGCTGTCAGGCCAAGCCCATGTGGGACAAGCTGGACAGGATGATCGACGGGTTCTTTGAGGGGATCACCCTTGCAGACCTGCTTCACGACAGCGTAACGGCATAAAAGAAACCGGCATGACGAAAATCATGCCGGTTTTTGCTGTAAAATAGCCGTTTACATCTGGAAAATGTTCCCGAGAACTGCGCCCTTATTTTCCGGTTCCCGGCGGCGGAGGGAATCGTAGGCCAGAGCGTAGGTGACCTCCACCCGGTTGCGCAGGAAATAGAAAATGACAAAGGTCACTGCCAGATACACGCCGAAGAACAGGAAATAGGCGACCGTGTCGGAGAAGGGCAGGGTAATCCCCAGATCAGGCAGGAGCTGGTCGCCGTAGTTGACCGCAATGGACACCAGCATGGCGGCGTAGTACCACCACATGCTCAGATCCAGCCGGAACAGATTCCAGCGATTGCCCTTCGTCATCACCCGGCTGTCCCGCAGAGCTGCCAGCGCGCCGGTGGCGGGGCGATCGATGATGAGATAATTCGCCATGCGGTACCGGTAAAACACCGGCGCGGCAAGGACGAGGAACAGAACGCCGAAAATCACCATGACAGGCGCGGTGGCATCCATAAGCTGCGCGTAGGTGGCGTCGTCCAGCAGAATGCCGGAGGTGCCTGCGTTTTTGACAAGGGGCATCAGAATGTCCACCGCCGAATTGGAAAGGGGCGTCATCATGTAGATCATGCTGGCGACGTACAGGCTTGCCATGGCCACGCCGCCGAAAATCAGCCCCTTCAGCAGCGTACAGCGCAGCAGCACCCAGAACCGGTCAAAGCCCAGCCGCATCCCGTTGGGGGAAGCGTACTGCCCCCGGGCAATGCGGAGCATCGTGGACAGATAGCCCAGCTCCAAGCACATAAGAAAAACCGCCTGCACGATGGGCAGCAGCATTTGGGCAGTGGTCAGAGCGGAGCGGACGCCCATGCTTCCAAGGCCGCCGGTCTTGGCGATCTGCTGACTCAGAATGTAACTGACAACAGTCGCCACCGCCGACACGGCAATGGTAATCAGGGAAAAATACAAAATAATTTTCTGTCCTTCCCGGGCGTTGGCGAGCCGCCCGGCGGAAAAATCCTTCAGCTGGCGGGTGTTTCGGATATCCATGAATACGTCTCCGTTTCAAAACTGGCTTTATGATTGTTATAAACGAAATTCGGAAAAATAGCAAATGAAATTTTTGTAACAGTGGAAAAACGGGGAAAGGTATGGTATAATCCGTTCAACCACAGGAAAGAACGGAGGGCAACTATGGAGCTTGGAGAAAAACTGCGCTTGGCGCGGCTGGAAGCAGGACTGTCCCAGCGGGCGCTCTGCGGGGACGAGATCACCCGGAATATGCTCTCCCGCATTGAGAACGGCGCCGCCCGGCCGTCCATGAAAACATTGGGCTGTCTTGCTGCGCGGCTGGGCAAGCCCGTGAGTTATTTTCTGGAAGAAGATACCGTTTGTTCCCCTAATCAGGAGATCATGACCGCTGTCCGGCAGCTGTTTGACGGGAAAGATTACGCCGGGGCAATGCAGGCGCTGGCGCAGTACCGCGCCCCGGATGAAATTTACGATCGGGAGCGGCAGCTGCTGGAAATCCTCGTCCGGCTCCACCTCGCCGAAGAAGCCATCGGAGATGGGCGGGAGCCATACGCTCTGGAACTTTTGGAAGCCGTCGCCGCTCTGGGAAAGGATGCGGCCTATTACTCCGAAGACTTGGAGCAACGCAGACTTCTGCTGCTTGGCCGCATTCCGGGGCAGGTCGTTAATTTGCCCGGTCTGGATGAAGCGCTGACCGTGCAGGCCGCGTCGGCGTTTGCCGGGGGAGACGTCCAACGCGCCGCCCACCTTCTGGATGGGGCGGAAGACCGCACCGCCCCCTGCTGGAACATCCTCCGGGGGAAATGCCACATGGCGATGGAAGAATTCCCGGAAGCGGCAAAATGCTTTCTCGCCGCCGAGGGGGAGTACAACGTCCTCCGGGAGCTGGAGATCTGCTACCGGGAAATGGGCGATTACAAAAACGCCTACATTTATGCCTGCCGTCAGAAGGACGCGCAATAACGAAAAAACGCCGTGCCGCTGAGGAAATTCCTTGCGGCACGGCCTTTTCAATGATTTTACGCTTTTTCCATGACCCAGAGATTCCGGATCTGTCCCTCGATCTGCTCGTAGCTCCACAGCTTTTCGGAATTGACCACGCTGTTGGGGTCATTGACCTGAAATTCGCCGTCCTTCACGCCCCGCAGGACGATGTAATGTCCCGTGGTGGTGAAATCCCCCTCCCGCATGGCGCAGATGATGGGATTGCCCGCTTCCAGCGCGTCCACCATCTTTTTCTTGACCAGCGGAATTTCCGTGGCTTTCAGCCCCAGTCCTTCACTGCCCTCGCTGATGAGCGTCCAGGAGGAACCGCTACCCCGGGAATAGTAGCCGTTTTCCTGGGCAAACCGGGCGACCTGCCGGGGGTTCATGTTTTCGTCTCCGGTAAGGTAGTAGCCAACCATGGCAAGACACGTCGGGCCGCAGCCGGTCTCCGCGATAAATCCCTTCCCGTACTTTTCGTAGCCCCACATGGGGTCCCACTGCAAAAACAGCGGCACGGTCCGGCTGTCCTTCCAGGCGCTGAGATCGACCCCCGTGTCCTTCCGGAAGGGGTAGTTCAGCACAAAATCCTTCGTCTCGGGGTTGCGCTCGTAAAGGTCGATCAGGCTCTGGGGATATTCGCCGTAGGAGATGCCCTGTTCCTCGGCAAAAGCTTTCACCGTTTTCTCCGCCTCTGTGCGCTCTCCGTGATAGAAGGAGATGTCCCGGTACAGGTTGTACGCGGGCTTCGCGCCCAGAACCGCCGCCGCGAGAAGCACAATGACGGCTACGGCGATCACCGCTCGCTGTTTCGTTTTCATCATAACCACATCCTTTTTGACTTTTCCCATTATACCACGGCATTTTTAGGAAGTCTTTTCGGAGAGGTTAAGAATTCCTTATTTTTAGCCTGTAAGGCATTTTCTTTCATGATGTAATTTATAAAGGGTGGTTTACACCAAGTGTTACGTCATGACTGCGGCTCATTTGTGGTGAGTGGAAAACAGTTATGATAAGAACACTGGATATTGTTCTCCTGACGTGCTATGACGAAAACAGAACGTGGTGACAATAAAAGGAGAACCTGGCTTGAACGATTGCCGTTCTTGCACCCTTTATACAACGGAAAATGCAGGCGCGAAATGAGTTTTATCGAGCAGTTGAATTTCCTTTTTCTTCGTCCGCACCTGCGCCAGTTCGTCGCTGAATGCGGAAATTGTCATCTGTTTATCCATAAGTTTATTATATCACGCTCGGCGGTATTTGGCACTTCTTTCTGTGCGGTATTGCCTTAAAACTGACGCATCCGGAGAAGAAGATTGCCGCAGCACCCATACATAATTCCCCTTTTCCTGCAAATACTTCTACAGGAGCAAACCGCGCGTCACGCGCTTCAAAGGAGAAGAGAATTATGAAGGCAACAGGCATTGTGCGACGGGTAGACGATCTGGGCAGGATCGTCATTCCGAAGGAGATCAGAAGAACCCTCCGTATCCGCGAGGGCGACCCGTTGGAGATTTATACGGAGAAAGACGGGGGCGTGATCTTCCGTAAGTATTCCCCTATGGGCGACTTGCAGGAGTTCGCTGCCCAGATGTGTGAGTCCATCGGGTCCGCTACCGGGCATATCGCCGCGGTGACCGACCGGGACAGCATTATCGCCCTTTATGGTATCCCCAAGCGGGAGCTGATGGACAAACCCAATTCGCCGGAATTGGAAAAGCTCATGGAACAGCGGAAAAATTACCTCTACAAAAACGGGGACGCCCCCATTCTGGCGGCCGACGGGGAGGAGAAATACCACCTTGGCGCCGCCGCGCCGATTTTGTCTCAGGGCGACCTTATGGGCTGCGTGCTGCTGCTTCTGGGGGAAAACGACAGTCCCCTGCAGGAAGCGGATCAGGGGCTGGTCAGGACCGCTGCCGGTTTTTTGGGAAAACAGATGGAGAACTAGCGATGATATCAGCCAGAACGCGGAAAACGTTCTGGCTGCTTTTTGCTGTGCAAAAGCATAGCAAAATAAAAAATGCGGCATATTCCCGCCGCCTAAGGCATAGCGTATGGCAAGGCAAGGAGGGATGGCTATGGCGGATGAGCATATGCCCCACAAGCTCTGTCTGAATGAGCGGCGGCAGCTGACCATGACCGGGGTGACAGAGGTGGTCAGCTTTGACGATACGACGGTGGTGCTGCAGACCTCTCTGGGGACGCTGATCGTGCAAGGAAAGGAATTGCAGCTGAAAACCCTGTCACTGGAGGGCGGGCAGGTGGAGGTGGACGGCAGTGTTTCCGCGCTGGCCTACGAGGAACCGAGGCAGGCAGCCGGCTGGAAGCGCCGTCTGTTCGGATGACCGCCCCCGCGCTGGCAGCACACCGATTCGTGTGCTGCTGCCTGCTGGGGGCAGCGCTGGGGGTGTATTACGAATTCTTACGTCCCCTGCGTCCACGGTATACTCTTGCCGCGGACGCGCTGTTTCTGACGGGCTGCGTCTGGGTCTGGCTGATTATGAGCTTTCGTGTGTGCAGGGGCGACCTGCGGCTGGGGTATTCCGCCGGGCTGCTGGCGGGGGGGATCGTCTGGGATCTGGCGTTCGGCAGCCTGATCGCACCCATTTTTTCCGGATTCTGGAAATTCGTCAGGGCAATCCTGGGCTTTGCGCTGCTGCCCGCAAAAAAATTTTCCGAATTTGCAAAAATTTTATTTGCATCTGCGAAAAAATGGGTTACAATAAAGTGGAATCATCGTCGGGAAAAACGGCGAAAACGAAGAGGTGAACCCATTGGAACAGAAACGCAGGGGGAAAGTGATTTTCCGGTCAGGCTCGCTGGCACTGAAGATCATCGTGGCAGTGCTTATCGTATTCTCTATGGCGGCGCTGGCAGCTCTGAGGTGGGTACACACCGGCATTCAGGCGCGGACCGGAGAGCTGCGGGACGAGGCCGCCGCTCTGGAACATCAGAACAGCGAGCTGGAGGAAAAAATTGGCGAGCTGGGCTCGGTGAAGAGCGTAGAGGATATCGCAAGAAGCGAGCTGGGGCTGGCTGACCCCAATACCCTTATTCTGGATCTACAGCCGCAGTCTTAACCTTGTGCATCATTAACTGAAAATAGATGGAGGAATCACAGCATACTATGGAGTTAACGGTTGGAGCCATTTTAGAGGGTAAAGTCAAGTCTATCACCAATTTCGGCGCATTCATCTCCCTGCCGGAGGGAAAGACAGGCATGGTACATATTTCCGAGGTCGCCAATGCCTACGTCAGCGATATCCGGCAGCACCTGACCGAGGGCCAGGACGTGAAGGTCATGGTCATTGGTCTGGAAAACGGCAAGGTCAACCTGTCCATCAAGCGTCTGGAACCCAAGCCCCAGCGTGAGAACGGCGGAAATCGGAACGGGAACTACCGCGGCGCGCCCCGTCAGGACGGCGGCTACCGGCGGGAAAATTCCGCCCCTGCGCAGAACCGCCCCCAGCGCGCCCCCATGCAGCCCGCCGCCCCCAAGACGGCTGACCAGCTGTTTGAGGAAAAGCTGAAGGCGTTCATGTCCGAGTCCGACAACAAGCTCTCCTCCATGCGTGCGGATCACCGCACCAAGAGCAGAAGACGGTAAAAAACGGGCTACCCCGGCAGCCCGTTTTTCATGAGACGGAAATGGACTGCGGAAGGCGGGAAATTCTATGGGGAATGTTGTGATCACCGGCGGCTCCCGGGGGATCGGCGCGGCTACGGTCGAGCTGTTCGCCGCCCGGGGCGACCGGGTGACGTTTTTATACGAAAAAAACCACGCCGCCGCGAAAGCCGTGGCGGAGAAAACCGGAGCCACGGCCGTCTGCTGCGACGTGGCGGACGGGGAAGCCGTGAACCGGGCGTTTTCTCAAATCGGGGACGTGGACATTCTTGTCTGCAACGCCGGGACAATGTACTTTGGACTTTTGTCCCAGATGGCGGAGGATGAATGGAACCGGCTGTTCGCCGTTAACGTGGGGGGAATTTACCACTGCATCAACGCCGCCATGCCGTCTTTCCTCAAGACCCATCGTGGCAGCATCGTGACGGTGGCCAGTATGTGGGGGCAGGTGGGCGCATCCTGCGAGGCGGCGTATTCCGCTACAAAAGGCGCGGTGATCGCTCTGACCAAGGCGCTGGCAAAGGAGCTTGGCCCCAGCGGCATCCGGGTCAACTGCGTAGCGCCGGGAGTCATTCTGACGGACATGTGCGCGAACGTCGCCCCGGATATCCTCGCGGGAATGGCGGAGGAAACGCCCTTGGGGCGCAACGGTATGCCCATGGATGTGGCAAAAGCCATCGCGTATCTGGCAGACGCGGAATTTGTCACCGGGCAGGTGCTGGGCGTCAGCGGCGGGTATGTGATTTAACTACTGTAATACAAAGGAGATCGTAGTATGAGAATTGCCATTGGCTGTGACCACGGCGCGTTTGCGCTGAAAAATAAAGTCATCGAGCATCTGGAAAAGCAGGGGCATGAGGTCAGGGACTTCGGCACCTATTCCACGGAAAGCTGCGATTACCCCGACTTTGCCGCTGCGGCCGCCCGGGCGGTTGCCAGCGGGGAATGCCAGCGGGGCATTGTGCTGTGTACCACCGGCATCGGCGTGTCCATCACCGCCAATAAGATCGACGGCATCCGCTGCGCCCTGCTGTCCGACCCATGGTCGGCAAAAATGACCCGCCTGCACAACGACACCAATATGATGGCGCTGGGTGCGGGAGTTGTGGGCGAAAATCTGGCGCTGGAGATCGTAGACGTCTGGGTCGGCACGGAATTCTCCGGGGAAGAGCGCCATCAGCGCCGGATCGATAAGGTTATGGCGTTGGAAAAGTAAGGTTTTACGAATTAGACAGCAAAAAGAGGAAGCAAATAGACAGGTGTTCGTAAAACAGTTAATCCTCCGTATGGCTTAGACCATTCGGAGGATTTGTTTATGTCTAATCTTCAAACTTGGTGCCGTCAAGATTTATGCGCAAATTTATTTGCAGGCTCCGGCTGAATGAAGTCAGCCGGCAATAGAGGCGTCGTCCATGACCGCCTCCAAGTGCTTCATGT
>ERZ827512.704-NODE-704-length-40406-cov-3.646403_pt1 | contig 40406 bp, 26 predicted proteins | sample MGYA00519916_ERZ827512 | MGnify/ENA primary metagenome ERZ827512 (study PRJEB31778, sample SAMEA3449335) | human gut metagenome | biome: human gut; feature: human-associated habitat; material: faeces | place: United Kingdom | collected 2010/2012 ... | reverse complement strand
TATTGGCTGCTCACCGAGAGGCTCCGCTATGAAACGACCCCTTTACTACCTGATCTGCGCGATCGCGTGCACGTCCATGGTCAGCGCGACGTTGCCTATGTCAGCCATCGCGGAAGCCATCCAGCCACAGGCAACAGCCGAGCAGCAGACGCAAGCCGCCGACACGAACAGCGACACAGCCAAGGCCGAAGACGGCACCAACGCAAATGCGACAGCAGATACCGTAGAGGACAGTACCGCAACATCCACCGGCACCAGCGCAGCCAACACGGAAAGCGCCGACGGCACCACCGCCGCGACAGGCGCGGCCGCCACAGCCCCCACCCCATCCCTCCGCGCCCAAACCACCCCCACGCCCAAGGCAATCTCCACCACGTCGCAAACCATCTACACTCACTCCGCCACCGCAAGCCAAAACGGCGTCACCTTCACCGTCTCGTGGAACGACGCCCCCGCGGGCACCGCGACGACCTTCCACGTAACCCAGACCAACGGCTCGTCCCAGGCCAAGGCGCGCATGGACGTACCCACCTATTGGGACGGCGGCAGCCAGGAAAGCGTCTGTGACCCGTCGCGCCAGGCATGGTCCAGCTACTACAGCCTGGGCACCGCGGGCCACGACTTTACCTTTGACTTCACGGCATCGGGCACGTACCGCATCTACTTCTACTTTATGGACAACGACAGAAACGACCCCCAAAACGACAAGGGGATCTACTACCTGCGCACCACGGCGGAGGCGACCGTAAACGACGCCGCCCGCCCAAGCGTCACGCAGATCGTCAACGACGCCGTGGCCCAGTGCAGGCAAGAGACAGACGGCTCGGAATACGACATGGCGCTGTGGCTCCACGACTGGACGCTCGACCAGCTGGAGTACGACCACAGCCTCAACTGGTGCTCGGCCGAAAGCGGCCTCACGCGCCACCAGGGCACCTGCGAGAGCTACCAGCGCATCTACTCCAAGCTCCTTGACGCGGCAGGCATCGCCAACGGCCGCATCACCGGCAACGGCCACACCTGGAACGCCGTAAAGATCGACGGCAAATGGTGCCAGATGGACCTAACCTGGGACGACACCAGCGACAACTGGTACGGAGACCTGGACCAGCGCCATCTGTACTTTGGCCTGACCGACGAGCTTATGGCAATCGCCCACTCCGACCACACGGCAAACTATCAAAAGGCCGACTACGCCTATCGTTCAACCGACCTGTCCAACAATTACTTTGTGCGAAATGGCAAGGCCGATGAATGGGCCGAGAAGTATGCCGATCGTATTCAGCAGCACCTTGATGCCAGGGAAGAGAGCTTTTCCATCGATGCTGATAACCAGTTGTTCCCGCCGAGCATCTCGGGGATTCAGAACGGGATTATTGCTTATGCGATGAACCTGAGGGAGTGGAAGGCTCAGGGCGCCAAGGTTGAGCTGACCGCGACTTCGAATGTCACCAAAGAATCGAACAGCAAATGGAGCGCTAGATACGACCTAAAAGCTGAATACCAAAACGCAGCATCGGAGAAGATTTTCCCCGACGGCGCCTACAGGATCGTGAGCACCATAGACCCGTCCTCGGGCGTCGCCGCGACGGCCTCCGGATGCTCCATGTCCAAGGCCCCGACCGTCCTGCACTTCGCCCACGACGAGGGCACGGGGCTCTTCACCGCCACCGCCGGCGGGCTCGCCCTGGCGATGTCGGGCTCGGACGTCTCGCTGGCCACCCCCGACGGCTCTGCCTCCCAGCGCTGGGAGCTCGTGGCCACGGCCGGCGGCTACTCCCTCGTCAACGCCGGGACAGGACGCGCCCTGGACGACCGCTGGCGCGACACGGGCGCCGGGGCGCTGGTGTGGGGCTTCGGTTCCAACCCGGGAGACCCCGCCCAGACCTGGACGCTCCAGGCGGTATAAAAATGGCATGAAATATAAATGCAATTGACGCCGCCATGGCATCACTTCGAGATGCGACACGCCGACATGTCCACGCCGGTGGCTAGCACCCTCTCACGCTAGCCACCTCGGCTGTTAGCTCCTTCTCCGCGCAGCCGGGCAACCTTGGCACCCATTACGCCATCGAGTTTCTGCTCGCCGCACCCGCACAGCAGCTCCCGCATGTTGACAAAACCATCTTCAAACTGGCGCAACGATACTAGGCGAAGTTATCTACCAAAGTGCTGCACGTATTTATAACGAAAGCAAATACCTGGGTATCGATGGATTCACGAGCAGAATGGATCGCCAGCTTTGCTCGAGCGGTTATTTCTCGCCTTCTATTTCCCTCACTAATTTCATCTCGATAACGCTCCGCAAACCCATCGACAAATGGTGTACAACATAGCCCGCGACCAAAGACCAAATGATCGTCAGTAGAACTACGACGGCCGGCATATTTGAAAAGTGAATCGCAAGCGAAAAATCCCCTAGAATTAAAATCTGATGGACAAGGTATATCTCGTATGAATACGAGTCGTCCCAAGCCAGCAGAAGCCTGAGACGACCACTGGGAGCAAACGCCTCACAGCCAATTAGCAATCTAAACACTGAGAATATCAATGGACCGCCAAGAAGATGCAGAACCTTGTAGGCGGAGATGCCTAAAAGACACTCGGCAAGCGCGAAGGCTATGCACCCCCCCCCAAAGATAATTGAAGTTACCCAGAGCGCTTTCTTCTCCTGAATTCCGTCACGCACCAAACGTCCCAGAATGAATGCGATCACATAGTCCGCGCACCAGATTCCCTGCGCAACGACACGGTTGCCGAAAAGGAGGAAAGCGAATACGAAGAGCACTAGAGGCCATAATCCCAAGCGCCTCCAAAGAGCGCTGAGAATGGGGGTTACCAGATAGCACAGAAGCATAACGCTGATATACCAAAGATGCGCGCCATTGGGTACAGAGCCGCTCCTCACACCCGCAATTGAGAGAATAGCGGTTTTCACCGTAACTACCTGAGACGCGAAGAATACGTCGACCACAAGAAGCGGAATGAGAACAAGCCAATAAGGCAAACAAATGCGCAATAGTCGTTTTACATACCAACATCCCACAGCGTCCACGTCGGATCGCATTCCATAGAGCCAGCCAGAGATTACCAAGAAAACTTGCACTCCGATGTTCAGCACCCATGCGATGCCAAGCCCATAGAGCTGACAAATGTGGCACGCCACGATGGAGCACATCGACAGCAATCGCAATGCGCTTATCGACCAATCGTTTCGTTTCGCCATTAACGAACCTCCGGGAAGGACAGACCCGCTCATAGGAGCAAAGCGGGTTCTTTTTAACGCGTCTAGAAAAAGACAGCTCGTTTCTACTTGAGCAATCTAGAGAAGACTAACGGGACAGAAAAATCGTTGCTTTATTCGACTGATAGAAATAGATATTTAGTAACCAGTCGGGTTATCAAAATTAATTTCTAAGGAGTTTACGAGCAAACAGCAGAGCTACTTCGTTCTTCAGAAGTACGCTCACGCTGGCATAGACGACCACGGCAAGGACAACGGAGACAAAGATACACAGCAGCCTGGAGGCGATAAACACATCACAGGCAACGACGACAGCACACATGGCACCTAGGGAGATCAGAGTAGAAATTACGAAACGGAAGGTGAACTTAAACTTCATGTAGTTCCTCAGGCACGCCCACAAGACAAGGTCCAAAGCGACCTCAGTGACCACTGTAGCGATCACGGCGCCATTCTGTGCAAAGACAGGAATCAGCGCAGCATTCAGAACGATGTTAACAACAACGCCGAGAGTGTAGGCAATGAGCTGGAACCTCTCGTTCCCCGTGGCGATCGTGGTCTGGTAGATGACGTTCCCAATGCTCTTAGCAACTATAAGAACCGCGAAGAGCCTCAAGGTCAGCGAAGCGGGGGCGAATGCGTCGCCGAACAATATCACGACCACCCTAGGCGCTAGGATAAAAACACCGAGACACATGGGGAGCGCTATGAAGACGTTTAGGTCCATCGACTGTTGCACAAGCCTGGAGAACTCCTTCGTGTCGTTCTTGAACTCGTAGCTCAAACGAGGAAGATAAACGTTCGTGATGGCAACGCAGAGCGTCTTGGCAATTTCCTCGGCGTTATATGCGTACGTATAATATGCGACAATCGAGCTCGTGCAAAGGACGCCCATCATCGTCACGTCAATCTTCGTGTAGAGGCTGAACAGCACGTTAGTGCCAGCTAGAACCGTTACCGGACGGAGGTGTCTTGAGAACGACAGCCCCTTCGTGGTAAATTCCACAGACTTCCGAAGGCACAGGACGTTGACGATATAATTCGCGAACGTCCCCAGACACGTAATTGCCGCGTATACGAAGACATCTGAGGGTCTTTTCACCAAAAGCATCGTGAGGAGCAGACAAGCTATCCTGACAACCGTACCCCTGATGGAGATGAAATCATAGCGTTCCATACCCTGAAAGAACCACTCGACGTTTAGAGCGTTCGCAACGATAAGGGATCCAAAGATGAGGTAAAGCTCAGGAACGGCAACGCCGTACATTATGACAACGCAAACTGCGTAGGCGACGAAGAAAACGATGGTCGAGATGAAGTTGATGATGAGAAGCTCGGAGAATACGGCCGAGCGGGCGATCTTGTCCTCGCCCGCCTTCGCGATCTCTCGAACCCCATAGGCAGGGATGCCCAAGGGGGCGAGTGCAACGAAATAGGAGACAAGATTGTTCGCGACCGAGACCTCACCCAGCGCATCGGGAAGCACAACACGCGAGACGTACATCGAGCTTATCAACGGTACCAAAACCAGCACAAGTTGGTAGGCGACGTTGAATATCGAGTTCTTTGTAAGGGATGGTTTCATGGATAGTCCTAATGGGTTTGTCCTATGTATTCCAGAAATAAAAACCAACGTAAGTCGACGGTACGTTAGCGTCGTGCGAATTCTTGAGTTATTAACTTCAAGTCAAACGCATCAAACAATTGCGACAGCATAGTGGAGCAGGCTAAGTATGGGCCTTCTTAACTTGATTGATTCCTTGGCGAATAATGCGCAGATACACCAGGCCAGCACCAGGGAACCCCCAGCGAAAAGAACGAAGGGCCTGGGAATACAGGGCATCGGCTCCATGCAATTTCAGACACTTCTTAAAAGCAAGGACCGCATTATCAAGCCGAGCCACTTTTCCCCACTCTTCCTTTGCCTTCTTGATATCCTCGCGGCCCATCAAATGAGAGCATCTTCTAAGATGAAGAATGGTCTCTATCGCAATGAGATTAGTCTCCTGCGATTCGTCAAGCAACCCCGCGGCGCGCAAGCGACCGACAGAGCGACAGAACAAGCCGAGCTCGGAGACATCACTACCCTTAATCACTGCAACTGTATGGGAAGCACCTAAATCCCAGTGGTACAGCGGAACAGACTCGAAATAAACTTTCTCATTTTTTATCTGGGACAAATATTCGATATTCAGCAATTTGTCCTCTGAAAAACGCAAGGAGGGATCGAAAGGGCCTTCAGCAGTTGACTCATTGCTAATGCCAAGCAGGGTATCTCGCTTGTATAAACGCGACCAGGACGAATTCCACTCATAAAGCCCCGCATAAGGAGTCAAAGCGCCAACGTTGCCATCAACCATAGCATCCAAGACGTCATTTGCCGAAAGCTCGAAAAAACCTTCGAGCTCCAACCGCTCAACCTTCTGCAGATCTAGAGGGCGCTCAAAGGTATCGACGCCATCACTTCTCAACACAGGGAAAACAATAAGTTCGTAAGGTGAATCCAACGCCTTTTCAAGTAGGGGAAAAGCAGGCTCTAGGAGAAAGTCATCGGCATCGAGAAACATGACGGCTGCCCCCGTTGCCTCCCGTACTCCACGATTACGAGCAGAAGAACGACCTCCGTTAGGCTGACTAATAAGGCGGACTCGAGAGTCGGAAGCAGCTATCATAGAGACAAGGCTTGCCGTATTGTCACTCGAGCCGTCGTCAACGACGATGAGTTCCAATTCCTGCAGGTTCCAGGCAAGAACGCTGTTTATCGTACGACAGATAGTTGCCTCCGCCTGATAAGCGGGAATCACGATGCTAAGCTTGGTCGCAACCATCAACCTCTCCCACACAGTACATCTGCGATGCGCTCGCTCGCATGCCCGTCGCCGTAAGGGTTCGACGCATGGCTCATGGCCTCGTACTCCCCCTCGTCTGAAAGCAGGCGGCTGAACTCACAATAGATGACATCCTCCTCGGTGCCGACGAGTTTGAGCGTACCGGCAGCCACGCCCTCGGGGCGCTCGGTGGTGTCGCGCATGACGAGCACCGGCTTGCCCAGGCTCGGGGCCTCCTCCTGTATGCCGCCCGAGTCGGTGAGGATGAGGTGGCTCGCCGCCATGAAGTTGTGGAAGTCGAGCACCTCGAGCGGGTCGATGATGTGCAGGCGGTCGAAGCCGTCCAGTTCCTCGTGTGCCGCCTTGCGGACGAGCGGGTTCATGTGGATGGGGTAGATCGCCTTGGTGTCGGGGTGCTCCTCCATCACGCGGCGAATGGCGCGGAACATGCGGTGCATGGGCTCGCCCAGGTTCTCGCGGCGGTGCGCCGTGATGAGGATGAGGCGGGAGCCCTCGGCCCACTCGAGCTCGGGGTGGGAGTAGCCCTCGCGCACGGTGGTGCGCAGGGCGTCGATACCGGTGTTGCCGGTGACCCAGATCTTGGACTCGGGCTTGCCCTCGGCGAGGAGGTTCTTCTTGCTGGCCTCCGTGGGGGCGAAGTAGTACTCGCTCACGATGTCTACCGCCTGGCGGTTGAACTCCTCGGGCCAGGGGCTGTAGATGTCGTGCGTGCGCAGGCCGGCCTCGACGTGCCCCACAGGGATCTGCAGGTAGAAGCATGTGAGTGCGGCGGCGAAGCTGGTCGTGGTGTCTCCGTGGACCAGGACCACGTCGGGCCTCTCGTCCTCGAGGACGGCCTTGAGCTTGAGCAGCACGTCGCACGTAACGTCGAACAGCGTCTGGCCGGGCTTCATGATCGCCAGGTCGTGGTCGGGAGTCACGCCGAAGACGCGCAGCACCTGGTCGAGCATCTCGCGGTGCTGGCCCGTCACGGTGACGACTGTCTCAAACTCATCCGTGCGCGCCTTCAGCTCGTTGACGAGCGGGCACATCTTGATTGCCTCCGGACGGGTGCCGAAGACGAGCATAATTTTCTTCACGTTAGCTCCTTTTAAGTATTTTTTTCGCAAGAGAAGTCATACGGGGTCCAATTAACATGGCGATTCTTCTATTAAATCGCTCTTTTGGTGTGACCCACGAGCCATCAAAGTGATGAATCGCATAGCTGTTTTTCGTTAAATGAAGCTTTAAATCCGCAGGGTCTTTCGGACAAAAATAATCTGACGGGAACAAAGTAAAACCCTCAACCGTCTGTTTTGAGTTGTCCAGAACAGCGCCTGCGTCTACACATGCTTTAGTAATTGACTCAACATTAGTCGTTAAATCGAAACCACCATCAGGAAGAACAAAGCGTCGATTATCATAATCATTCAAGAGTTTGACAAAAAATGATTGCTGTCTACAAGACGCCATAAGGCCGGTTGGCAGCCTATCGTAAGCCTCAAAACCAGAAAAAGATTGTAATTCTAAAAAATCATCGAGGGGGCGAAGCAGCTCAACGTCGGTATCCATATAAATGCCGCCTTCATTCACAAGGACCCAAAGACGAGCATAGTCGCTTGCAAAAGCCCACTTTTTCGCCTCATAAGCTTCTTTACAATACCGATTTAGATTAATGTCGAAATTCGATTCGTCCCAACGAACAATTTCATAGTCAGGACAATACTTCCTCCAGGAAGCTATGCACTTTTCAGCAAGAGGAGTTAGCGGGTTTCCACCAAACCAGATGTAGTGAATTTTTTTTGGGATCATTTTTAATCCTTAAAGTAATAAACAGAGATCTTGTTTAAATCGCGGCGAATCAACGCCTGCACTTTATCTATATGGAGATAGATGCCAATCGCCAGAGGCGATAATTTGTTTCAAGGAGCGCCCTTTCTAGATCATTCCATTTTTCGGAAGATGGAATGTTGCCCCCATTCGGAAAACTAACCTTAAGCAACTCTGACGCCATAACAAATATGCACTTTGTTTCATAGTCATTTAGCGCAGGAGTTCTATTTAAAAGCAAAGGCCCAAGCTGATAGAGAGTCTGAGCATAAATCGATTCATCAAATATCAGATTCATCTCATTAAGCCAAGAAAGCATGACTTCGGTCACAAAGTATGTATCCACTGACCTTTTACTAGATAAGCTAGTCGCAGTGATAGATTTCATCCTCTTACGATAGGAGTAGACAATATCGTCAATGCACGATTCCTTGAATCGAGGGGCAATCATGTAGGCAAAGAGAGTATCCTCGAACCACAAGCCCTCGGGAAATTCAAGCTCACGCCAAATCTCTCGATCAAATATACGGCCCCAGGCGACACCACATGGGCGTTTCTTACCAATTGGGAGAGAGTGCCCATTATCATCTATATATGTATAGGTCCCCGTAACATAATCGGCACCGCTATATTTGAGGGCGTTATAAAGAGCCTGAAGAGCACCAGGTGCCAGCAAATCATCAGAGTCAACAAATACTATCGTTGAGCCCTTTATCTGCTGGATTCCTGTATTTCTAGCACCGCTAAAACCTTTATTCTTCTGGCAAACAACTCGCACTCTATTATCTTTTTTTGCAATTTCATGAAGAATGGAGCACGTTCCGTCAGTAGAGCCATCGTCAACAGCTATCACTTCGAACGATGCATTGCATTTCTGACTTAAAATTGAATTTAACGCATCCTGAACGTATTGTTCAACGTTATAGCAAGGTACAACCACCGAAATATCAAAGACAGGTACACTCGGCCACTGGTCATGATATGACGGAAGCGAAATCTTGAATTCAGGCCTTAATGCAAGGATTTTGCAGCGCGCTGAATCATAATTTGGAAGATTTTCAGAATTGTAATGACGCTGAATCAAAGCCTTTTTACAACGATAAACCAGACTATTCGAATCAAAGCTGTGCTTAATAATTTTGAACAGCTTATTGATGATTAAACCCATTTTATTGACCCCAAACTCACTGCCAGAAAAAGAGGAACGGCACAACGCCGTGCCACTGAGGACGAAAAACCATAATCACGCAAAAGAAAACAGCAGTAATTGCATAGATAAAATAAGTGATGAGAAATCTCAACTTTGAATCGACCTTTCTGAAGCAAAAGGCAACGTAAAGCGCAAGAAAAATAGAAGTAAATGTTGTTAGCCTTTGAAATATATTGACAAAGCAAGCTAGAAATTGAAGTGAAACCTGGAGAAAAGCACCGTGAAATAGAACCTTCTCTTCATCAGCCAACTCAACAGCCGGAAGCCCAAAACGATGGGAAATAAAAAGTAAAAGCAAATCCATGACAGTCATGATCGGAGCTGCAAGCGCATTTCCACCCGACCAAGTCGATGTGCTATATGTCGAATACTTATCAAAATTCGATTCAACAAAAGTCCAAATTACTCTCGGAGACATAGCCAAGAAAAGAGCGGCGACAACGTAACACGCGATCACCCTTTTTGATGGCTTGAATATAGCTAGCGGAACAAGGGCAAGCATAACAATCGCAGTAGAGTGAAACAGAGAAGCTACCAATACCGCAATGACATATCTTGAACGTTTTTCGGCTATTAACCAAGGAAGTGCAAATACGATGATTGCGGCAGCAAGTCCCTGACGCATAAGGTTCATGTATGTTGCATACGTTAACAGACTCACATACAAAAACAGAGAAAGTACCGGATTGCAATCAATCTTATAAACAGCGTAACCAACACATGCAGTCATTATTGCCGAAGAAAATATGAGCAAAAACTGGGGATTATGACTAACATCATTTAAAGTTCGAATAAGAAAGAGAAATCCCCCCTCATACCAACCGTTTTTTGCCCATGGAATCAAATAGGCATTCCAATACTGAAGCGTATCCATGCCCACCGTATACTTTCTGAATGCTGAGACTGCAAACAGCACAAAGCAGGCGATTAACACAAACCGTCTTTTGCCAGTTTCGCTTTTGGTTGCCCCAGTCATTACACCAAGTACAAGAATTAACGCCATTTGGATCAGATATACTGTCATTGAATCCCAACCACCTTGGTGTAATCAAAGTGAATTGACTCAGCTATGGAACGCCAAGAATATTTTTCGGCGACTTTAAATGCAGCAGATGCCCTGGACGCATAGTCATCTTCTCCATGAGAAGCAAAATTAATAGCATTTGCTATGGACTCTGAATTAAAATCAGCAACCCATCCTGCGCGCTCATCATCGATAATCTCTGCCATATTGGTACCAGGCGTAACAATGCTCGGCAATCCATAGGCACATGCCTCAAGCAGCCCCATGGGCATGCCCTCGTAACGAGATGTAAGCAAGAAATAATCAGCAGCGCGTAAAACGCTGTCTTTTTCAGCACCGTAAACAGGATTTAAAAGAGAAATAAACGGATCAAGACCTTCTTTCTTAATACGTTCAATAATTAACTCAGAGGAACCATTGACACTATTTCCGTAAACGGAAATATGAAACTTAGGACATAATGAACGAGTCTTCAGAAGCAGCAGGGCTTCCAAAAGGACATCGAGACCCTTCTGGTAGGGTTCAATCCTGCCAATATAAACAATCTCTGGCACATCTTTATGCCATGATGTGCGGACCGGCCTGGCTTCAGGCATTTCAATACCATTAGGCTCAATAAAACAATTCTGATTCCACCGCAAGCCGGATTCAATACGCTCTCTCTCAGTGAGATAGTGGATCGCCGAAGCACCAGAAGCAAGCCCCCTGTAGAAGAGAAGATTGCATATCCTTTTTTTGAGCGACTTTTTAGCTTGATCACCAGACGTCAATGCACAATGAGGCTCGATTACATAGGGAATCCCAGAATATAAAACTCGCAATAATGAATACCCGGGATGAAAAGCATAGAACCCCTCAAACACTATTAAATCTGGAACCCATATCCGTCTGCAAATGACTTCAAAGTCGAACTTGAAGTCATTGGGATTTCTATAGAAAGGTAGTTTTCTCCAATCCAAGTGTTCGACTGGCTTCATGTTGTACCATGCAACCTCATCGAATTCAGAAAGTGCAGAAATCAAGGCTGGCACACAATAAGTTGGACCAGCAAATCCTTCATATTCAAGATTGGATAGGAATAAAATCTTCATTTGATATCTACGCTATATCCTCTTCATTACCGCATGGGTCAATTGCCAAAATAAACAGTATGCAGAATAGATTGGATTGATTTTTTCAATCTTGCGATAGGCGTTCCATGTGCGAGCAACTGCATGTAACTTATTAGACGAACGAGAACCACGATGCTTTCTATTTATCGCAAGCACTTCATCCAATCCCCCACATCTAACACCAGCCTTAAGGACCTGGAGCCAGACAACTAAATCCTCCGGAAAATCGAAGTCGTTTCCGCAGTCTGGACATATAAGAAGATTGATTTTCACTTTCGAAAGATCGAATGCTATGGTATGACTGCAAGTCACGGTATTCTTTAAAAATCCGCTATAGTCAATGCTAATCGGCACGTGCACATAGTTTCGATGCGCACCATCACACTCAACAGTTTCGTAAGAAGTAAAACACATACCGAGCCCAGCTTTATTCATATAGCTAAGCTGACGTTCGAGCTTCTCAGGAAACCAGGCATCATCGGCATCAATAAATGCAACATAATCGCCCGAAACGAATTTAAGTCCTTCATTTCGGGATTTTGCAGCACCTAGATTCCTTTCATTTCTATATACAGTAATTCGGCCGTCTTGCTTCTCGAAGTCACGTGCCAAGGAAAGAGAACCGTCCGATGAACAGTCCTCAATAACTATCAATTCCCAATTATCGTATGTTTGAGAAAGGATAGAACCGACCGATTCATTCAGGAATGACTCAGCATTATAAAGGGGCATGATAATGGAGACTAAAGGCCTTGACACCATACACTACTTCCCCTTTCTCATTGCTTTGAAAGTCTTAACAAATACACGTAAATCAAGCTCTAAAGATTGATGACGAACGTAGAACAGTTCGCGGGCTTGCCGTTGTCCGCTTTCCCAATTACTGTCATTTCGATCAGTTGCGGCCCACCAACCCGTAATACCAGGTTTGCACGAAAGAACCTCATCTCGAGCGTCACCGTACTCATAGGTCTCTTCAAGTGTTACTGGCCTTGGTCCAATGACGGAGAGATCGCCAATGAGAACGTTTAGAAACTGCGGCAACTCATCAAGCGATGTGCGTCGCAAAAATCGACCAACTTGAGTGATGCGCGGATCATTGTCAAGTTTCTGCTCACGTCTCCAAGTATCAAGCTGAGCAGGCGACATATATTTTTCGGGATGAGAGTGCGCATCCTCGACCATGGTTCTTAGCTTGAAAATGTAAATCGGCTTCCCATATTGCCCAACACGCTCCTGTCGGAAGAAGGGTCTCCCAGAGGTTTCAAGACATATGGCAACACACGCCACAGCAACAGGAAGAGCAAGAACGACGCAGACGCAAATGCTGAAAACGACGTCAAAAACGCGCTTCACAACGAAATAAGCAGTACCACCTTTTTGGGGGATACCAGGCATGTCAATAGGCGCCGGCGCCTTATAACATCCCCTATGGACATGTATGTCCGAAGAGATATCTAAATCCGAAGTTTTAGAAACACGTTCCATATCCCTTGTATCCCGATTTACAAACACAGCCACAGTCAAACTTACATCCCCGTTCCCCAGGGATCCCCCAATCGGTAAATTCAAAAATGCGAACGAATAGCTGGCGCGACGTCTCCCTTACGTTTTGCTAGGAACGTCGAGCGGTAACAGCTCCCTAAATGCGGAGTCACCTTCGCCCACGTCTACCAGGCACCAGCGTTTATGACGGTCAATCTTTTTAACGCGGGCCTCTTGCCCCACCAAGGGACCCTGTTCTATGTGCAACACGCCGTCTTCTATGCGCGCAACGCTGTTGCGCACCACGTCTTCGTCGTCCAGTACGCTGCGGTACCAGTCCTGCGCGTCGTCCGGCATGGGCATGTACGCCCGCTCCCTGCTGCCGGCGATGCGACAGCCAAAGCTCAACTGCGCCAAAGCCCTGTCGAGAGCGGCGGCATCGTGCGTGGCGACGAAGAAATATTCCTTGTACATAGGTTTGGTCTGGAGCGACCATGCGCCATCCCGCTTGAACCAGAACTCCTTTTGCATCACAAAAGCGTCCTGCATAAGGTTGTGCGGGATAATGCGGCGAACCTTTTCGCAGGTCTCGCGCTCTTTTCCATTGGGGGTGTGAACCAAATACCAGCGGACGCGGCCGTGCTGGCCGTTGGTGGTGACGCCGTTAAATGCGCCCGGCAGCTGCTCTTGGCGCCGTGCCGTCTGTTCCATGTTCTCGCCCCCCTTTGGCTTTGCGATGCACGCAAATGCAGGGGCGTTTAGAACAGGCTTCTCGCTCGCAGCTAGGCGCAGTCGCAAAAGTACAGGTTTTTATAGAGGGGTATGGAGATGCACCTACTGGCAGTACATTTTGCGTAATCTGGGCAAACGCTGATTAATTGCTCGTATAATGTCGTCTGTCGAAAGATACAAAAACCTGTACCTTTTTGTGCAACAAAAAAAGCCGCTCAACCAGCGGCTTTTCTTATTTTGGCATGAAAAAAGGCGACCGCCCTTTGTGGACGGTCGCCTTTGTTAATTGTTGTGAAGTTTGCCTTAGGCGCGGGTCTTGATCTCCTCGAGCACCTTCGCAACAAACTCGTCAACGCTCATCTGAACGGTCTCGTTGGAGCGATCGCGGACGGAGATGTTGCCGGCCTCGACCTCCTTCTCGCCCAGGATGAGCATGTAGGGCACGCGGTCGATGCTGCGGGCCTCGCGAATCTTGTAGCCGATCTTCTCGTCACGGTCGTCGCAGACCACACGAATGCCGGCCTCCTCCAGCTTGGCGCACACCTCGTGAGCGTAGTCGCGGCTCTTCTCGGAGACGGGAAGCGCCTTGACCTGCACGGGAGCCAGCCAGGTGGGGAACTTGCCCGCAAAGTGCTCAATCAGAATACCGATGAAGCGCTCGATGGAGCCAAAGCAAACGCGGTGCAGCATGATGGGGCGCTTCTTGGTGCCGTCAGCGTCCACGTACTCCAGGTCAAAGTTGAGCGGCATCTGGAAGTCGAGCTGCACGGTACCGCACTGCCAGGTTCGGCCGAGCGAGTCCTCCAGGTGGAAGTCGATCTTGGGGCCGTAGAAAGCGCCGTCGCCCTCGTTGACCTCGTAGTCCATGTGCAGCTGCTCCAGAGCGGTGCGCAGGCCCTCCTCGGCACGCGCCCAGTCCTCGTCAGAACCCATGGAGTCCTCGGGGCGGGTCGAAAGCTCAACGTGGTACTTAAAGCCAAACTTCTGGTACACAGAGTCGATCAGGTTGACCACGCCCACGATCTCGTCGGTCAGCTGGTCGGGACGCACAAACAGGTGGGCGTCGTCCTGGTTAAAGCAGCGCACGCGGAACAGGCCGTGCAGGGCGCCGCGCAGCTCGTGGCGGTGCACTAGGCCAATCTCGCCGGCGCGAATGGGCAGCTCGCGATAGGAGTGCGGCTTGGAGGCGTACACCAGCACGCCGCCCGGGCAGTTCATGGGCTTAATGCAGTACTCTTCGTCGTCGATGACGGTGGAGTACATGTTGTCCTTGTAGTGGTCCCAGTGGCCCGAGGTCTTCCACAGCTGCTTGTTCATGATGAGCGGCGTGGAGATCTCCACGTAGCCGGCCTTGTGGTGGATCTCGCGCCAGTAGTCCAGCAGCGTGTTCTTAAGGATCATGCCGTTGGGCAGGAAGAACGGGAAGCCGGGGGCCTCGTCACGCATCATAAAGAGGTCCATCTCGCGGCCGATCTTGCGGTGGTCGCGCTTCTTGGCCTCCTCCAGCATGTGCATGTGCTCGTCGAGCTCCTCCTTGGTGGCAAAGGCGACGCCGTTGATGCGGGTGAGCATCTTGTTGTCCTTGTCGCCCTTCCAGTAGGCGCCCGAGACACCGGTGAGCTTAAAGGCCTTGAGCGCCTTGGTGTAGCAGATGTGGGGGCCGACGCACATGTCGATGTAGTCACCCTGCTGGTAGAAGGTGATGCGGGCATCGTCGTCCAGATCGCCGATGTGCTCGACCTTGTACTTCTCGCCGCGCTCCTCCATAAGGGCGATGGCCTCGGCACGGGGCTTCTCGTACACGGTGAACTTGAGGTTTTCCTTGACGATCTTTTTCATCTCGGCCTCGATCGCGGGGAAGTCGTCCTCGCTGATCTTGACGCCCTCGGGCAGGTCGACGTCGTAGTAGAAGCCATTGTCGGTCGCGGGGCCGTAGGCAAAGTCGGCCTCGGGGTACAGGCGCTTGATGGCCTGCGCCATGATGTGCGCGGCGGAGTGGCGGATGACGTGCGTGACCTCGTCCTGCGGGAGCTCGGCCACCGAACCGTCATTGTAGAGTGCCTTCATGGGTATGTTTTCTCCTCTCGGATGCCTGATGCAAGTGCGTGCGATGCGCTCGGCGTTTTTGACTTGCATCATTATAGGCAGGTTGCCTTGGTATACAAGCGCCCGCCGCACCTTAATGGCACGGCGGGCGATTTTTTACGCATGCTTCATCGTGTGGGACGGGTTGTGGGGCGCGCGTGGCTTGCGGTGTGCCCGTGGCTTGCGACCGACCCGGCGATGGATGCGTTACTGGATGCGAGTTCGGCAGTAGGGGCAGACCTTCCAGTGCGCATCAAGCGGGCGATGGCAACTGGGGCAGACATTGCGAACCTGGGTGTCGCACACCGGGCAGACGACAAAGTCCTTCTCGATGGGCGCGCCGCACTGCGGGCAGGTGCCGTACTGGGCAAGCTGGCGCTCGCGCAGGGCCATGTCCAGCTCCTGCTCCTCGCGGTCGGACGCGTAGGAGTGCGGGCGCAGGACCAGGTAGGCGATGAGGCCTACAAACGGGATGAGGGCGATGATGCCCCATGCCACGTAGGCGCTGGCGCCGCGGCGGCGAGCGTCGATAAACACATAGACGACCGACAGCACATACAGGGCGATGATAAAACCAACGAAGGCATAGACGACGCCCATAAGCTGCGGCGACATGAGCTCGGAGATGTACTTGGACATTACGGGTACCTTTCGGAACATTAACAGTACGGTCAAGTTTACCACGGGGTTTGTTTATATGGGACCACGGCTGGGTACGGGGCTGACGCGGACACAAACATCTCAATCTGTAACAGGTGGGAGTTGAATCCGGGTCTAGATGTTACAGATCGAGACAAACGGAGGACCCGCCAGACTAACGTCTCGATCCGTAACATCTGGAGCCCAAATCCTCGTCTAACTGTTACAGATCGAGACAAACGGTTGCCGTAGTTGTCGGCAGACGAGGTTGTCGATATTGCCGGGGTCTCCCCTCACCTGCCGTTGGCGGGTGTTGCGGGGCTGTTCGCCGCATTGCCGCTGCGCTGGAGGTGTGTAGACCGTAGGATAGTCTTATTGACGGCCTGTCAACTCGTCTGGGAGGCACTGTGGCAGAAACGTTTGATATCGTAATTGTGGGCGCGGGCATCACCGGATGCGCCATCGCGCGGCAGCTCGCGCGATTTGACCTTTCCATTTGCGTGGTCGAGGCGGCTAACGATATTGCGCTGGGCGCGTCGAAGGCCAACGGCGGTCTGGTGCACGCAGGCTACGATCCGGCGCCGGGCACGGTAAAGGCGCAGGTCAACGCCCGTGGTTGCGAGCTATATGGCATGTGGGCGCAAGAGCTGGGCTTTCTGTTCTGCCGCACCGGGTCGATGGTGCTGGGCTTTAACGACGAGGACCGCGCGCGTCTGGAGCAGCTGCGGTGCAACGGCCATGTCAACGGTGTGCCCGAGCTGTCGATCGTCGGACCCGACCGCATCCACGAATTGGAGCCGCGCGCCAGCGCCGATGCAACGTGCGCGTTGTGGTGCCCTTCGACTGGGTTTGTAGACCCGTTTGAGGTTGCCATCGCCGCACTGGAGAACGCCGTGGCCAACGGGGTGACGTTTATGCGTTCCGCGCCGGTGGAGGCGATTGAAGTTGCCGGCGGCGTTGACGGGGGCGCTGCCGCCGACGACAAGGGCCGCGCGCGATTTACGCTGGTGACGCCCGCCGGAGACGTGCGCTGCCGTTACCTGATTAACGCCGCGGGCAACGGTGCCGCAGACATCTCGCATATGGCGGGCGCCGAGGAGTTTCAGATGGTCTGGCGCCAGGGCAACATTGTGGTGCTGGACAAGGAGCCGCGAGTGCTCATGCCGCTCTATCCCGTTCCCACGGCGGTTTCCAAGGGCGTTATCGTCACGGGCACCGTACACGGCAACACTGTGATTACCGCGACGGCCGCGGTGCGCGAGCCTGGCGACACGCAGACCTATGCGAGCGATGTGAACGCGCTGCTGAGCGGCGCGCGCAAGCTGGTGCCCGATCTGGACACGCGCCGTGTGGTGCGCGCGTTTGCCGGCGGTCGTCCGGTCATTCAGGGAACGAACGACTTCTTTATTGGGCAGTCGGCCGTGGTGCCGGAGCTGTTCCAAGCGTCAGGCATTCAGTCGCCGGGTGTGGCGAGCGCGCCGGCCATTGCCGAGCGTATGGAACAGGTGTTGCGCGATGCCGGCGTGCCCCTGCGCGAACGGGACGATTGGGACCCGATTCGCCGCGCGCCCGACGACTTTGACCGCGCGCCACTTACGCGCAAAGAAGAGCTCATCGAGTCCGACCCCGCGTGGGGGCAGATCGTCTGCCGCTGCGAGACGGTGCCCGAGGCCGAGATCGTGGCCGCGATTCGACGCCAACCGGGCGCGGTTTCGGTCGAAGGCGTCAAGCGCCGCTGCCGGGCCGGCATGGGTCGGTGCCAGAGTGGCTTTTGCCAGAGCCGCGTGGTGGCGATCATCGCGCGCGAGCTGGGCTGCGACCCCAGCGAGGTGCTGTTGGAGGATACCGGATCTTGGTTGGTTGAGGGACCGCTGAAGGGGGTGCGCTAGCATGGCGACATTTGATTCGCGCGCCGGACGCGCGAAAGCAGGAGCTACCGAGGCGGTGCAGACGCAGGTCTTCGACGTGGTCGTTATCGGCGGCGGACCTGCCGGCATGGCGGCCGCGCTGGCCGCTCATAAGGCCGGAGCGCGCGTGGCCATCGTGGAGCGCGAGCAGCACCTGGGCGGCATCCTCCGCCAGTGCATCCACCCCGGCTTTGGCCTGTCGCACTTTAAACAGGAGCTCACCGGTCCCGAGTACGCGCAGCGCTTTATCGACCAGGTGCACGCAGCCGACATTACGCTGTTCCTGAACAGCATGGTGATTGGGATTGATTCAGGCGAGTCTGCGGTTGACACCGCGGTCCACACCGTCACGCTCATGAGCCCTGCCGGTATGCTGCAGCTTACCGGGCGCGCGATCGTCCTTGCCATGGGTTGCCGTGAGCGCACCCGCAGCGAGATCAAGATCCCCGGCAGCCGACCCGCCGGCGTGTTTACGGCGGGCCTGGCGCAGCGATACATCAATATCGAGAACCTCAAACCCGGCTCGCGCGCCGTCATTTTGGGCTCGGGCGATATCGGGCTGATCATGGCACGTCGCTGCACGCTCGAGGGGATTTCCGTCGAGGGCGTGTACGAGCTCATGCCGTACGCCAACGGTCTGCGTCGCAACGTCAAGAACTGCCTGGACGACTTTGGCATTCCGCTGCACCTGTCCACCACCGTCACACGCGTGATCGGACACGACCGCGTGGAGGCCGTCGAAGTAAGCCAGGTCGACGAGCACCTGGAGCCCATTGCCGGGACGGAGTGCGTAGTTCCGTGCGACACGTTGCTGCTTTCGGTGGGATTGATTCCCGAGAATGAGCTGTCGGTTGCCGCAGGCGTGGAGCTTGACCCGCGTACGCGCGGTGCCGTAGTGGACCAGAGTCTGCAGACGAGCGTGCCGGGCATCTTTGCCTGCGGTAACGTGTTGCACGTGCACGACCTGGCCGACAACGTGACGCGTGAGTCCGAGAGGGCTGGCGCAGCTGCAGCAGCATGCGCGTTGGGTGGCGGAGCCGAGGCGGACGCAGTCACGGACACGAGCTGCGAGCTCACGGTCTCCCCTGCTGGCATCGCGGGATACGCGCTGCCGGGACGCATTACGGCCGCGGCATTCACCAAGCTCAACTTCCGCGTGCGCCGACCGGTCGATGCCGCCTGCGTGAGGATTTTGGCCGACGGCGAGGAACTGCTTGCCGGTAAGGTCCGCGCGTTTAAGCCGAGCGTCATGGAAAGCTTCCCGCTGCCGGCAAAGGTCATCAAACAAGCAATCGACCTGGGTGCCAGCGAGATTGTCCTATCCGTCGATCCCATCGAGGAGGCATAGACTATGAGCGATAACGCGATCGAAACGCTGCAGTTCAACTGTACGACCTGCCCATCCGAGTGCCTTCTGACCGTAGAGGTGGAGCGTGACGCCAATGGCGCCGCGGTGGAAGTGCGCTCCGTAACCGGCAACAACTGCTCGAGTGGCGATAAATTCGCACATCAGGAGCTCACCTGCCCCATGCGCGTGCTCACCACCACCGTTGCCGTATCCGGCGGCGACGAAGCCCTGCTCCCCGTGCGCACCGCCGAAGCCATCCCGCTAGAGCTCCACGCCCAAGCCATGGCCCTCATCCGAGGCCTAGTTGTCAACGCCCCCACCCGCATGGGCGACGTCGTGCTAGAGAACCTCCTAGACACCAACATCAACCTAATCGCCAGCATGGACATCGACCCAGCCTAAGCAGTTAATTTAGGACGGGGCTCTTTTAGCTACCCCGCCATCCACCCCGCCCCTCCTCAATTGCGGTGAAATAGTTCCTGATTTCCGCCAAAACCCCGACATCCAGGAACTATTCCACCGCAACTATCCTTGGAATTGGTATTTAGTTTGTGCCTACTTTAGTGCCATTTCAAAACTATGCCGGATTACGGGGCTGATTCGGAGACCCCCATCCATACCGGCAATTTTCGATTTTTGATAAGCCGTCTACCTGCGGTTTTAATTTCGCGATTTTTCCCATGGTCAAGTAATACAGGTCCAGCCCCGTAATCCGCCATACTTTTGAAACCAGCCCATTTGGGACGGGCCTCTTTTAGCTGCTTTTGCCCGCATGGTTGCCAGAGTGACCATGCCAAGGAGTGTCCCAAAGTGCCGGGCTTGGGATACCATGGTGGCAACCTAGCGAAAGGATGATTCATGGCACATGTCGATGATCAGCGTGTGGCGCGCGTGCTCAATGCGCTCGAGGCTCAACACCCCGGCGCACAGCTGCTCGTAAACGACCCGTGGTCGATTTACTATCTGACCGGTTTTTATGCCGATATGTTCGAGCGTTTTTGCGGCGTGCTGCTCGCACGCGATAGCGAGCCTGTGGTCTTGGTCAACGCGCTGCATCAGCTGCCCGAGTACGACAATGCCCGCGTGGCCTATCACACCGATACTGACGTCGTGGCCGACGCCATCGTTCGTGAGGTCGATCCGAACAAACCACTCGGCATCGACACCGTCATGCGTTCCGGCTTTTTGATGCCCCTCATGGAGCGTCACGCCGCGAGCGAGTTCTTCCTAGGCGACTTTGCCGTCACCGCCGCACGCACCTACAAAGACGCTACCGAGCAGGAGCTTATGCGCGTGTCCTCGGCAGCCAACGACGCCGTGATGGCCGACGCGATCAAACTCGTCCACGAGGGCGTAACGGAGCGCGAAATTGCCGACCAGATGCTCGGCCTGTATCGAAAGCACGGCTGCGAGGGCTTTAGCTTTCCGCCGATCGTGAGCTTTGGCGCCAACGCCGGCGACCCGCATCACGAACCCGACGACACCGTGCTCAAGCGTGGCGACGTGGTGCTGTTCGACATTGGTGGACGTCGCCGCAACTATTGCTCGGACATGACGCGCACGTTCTTTTGGGGCGAGCCGGACGAGGAGACGGCACGCATCTACGACATCGTGCGCCGTGCCAACGAGGCCGCCGAAGCGCTTATCGCGCCGGGCGTTCGTATGTGCGACCTGGACCGCGCCGCGCGCGACGTGATTGAGGATGCGGGCTATGGGCAGTACTTTACGCATCGCCTGGGTCACTCGATCGGCCTGCAGGATCACGAGCCGGGCGACGTCTCGCTCGTCAACGAGCAGGTTGTCGAGCCGGGCATGACCTTCTCCATCGAGCCGGGCATCTACCTCCCCGGTCACACCGGCGTCCGCATCGAGGACTTGGCCTTGGTGACCGAGTCCGGCGTCGAGATTCTCAACGACTACCCCCACGATCAAGTCCGCCTAGACTAACCCATCCCCAAACCCCAAACTAAGTTGCGGTGAGATACGGACTGTTTAAGGCTTCTAGCCCATAAAACAGTCCATATTTCACCGCAACTGCCAAGGGGACCAGAGCAGCTGCCCTGATGACAAAACGGAAGGCCTCCCGGCTCTCGTGGTTCGCGAGTACCGGGAGGCCTTCCTATGTCCTAGAGCCCTAACGCTCTAAGCACGTTGCCTTACTCCGTACGATGGCGCAGCTTTTCAATCGCTGCGGCAATCAACGCCAGCAGACCGGTTCCGCCAAGCGCCGCGACAGTCACGGCAGTGTTGTCACCCGTCTCGGCCAGGCTTCCCTTAGCGGCCTTCTTGCCATTCTTCTTGCCCGAAGGATCCTTGGCATCGGGCTTGGCACCGTTATCCTTGCCGCCTGTCGGTTCCTGTACAACAACAGGCTCAACAACCTCGACAGTCACCGAAGCAGTGAGCTGCTGAGGCGCCGGCGTCTCCGCAGCGCCATCCTCAGCAAGCGTCGCAATAGCCGCGGCGTCGCCGTCAACGGGCATCGTCGCCGTAATGACGACGGTTCCGTTCTTGAGGGCCTTGACCTTACCGTTCTCGACCGTAGCGATCGTCGGGTCGGACGAAGCCCACGTCACGGTTCCACGCAACAGCGCGCCATCGGCTGCATTGCTCGCCGCGACAGCAAGGTCAATTGCCTTGCCGCGCTCTACCTTGAGCACGGTTTCGGCAGTCGTAGCCTTGCCGTTTTGGTCAACGATAACGAGCCCCTTGGCTGCCGGGCGCGGCTTAACGCGTACCATGCAGCTGACCGTCAGATCCGTACCGCGAACCTTACCGTCCACGGTCACATCATCGGCACCCCAATCCAGTGCGGGGACATTCTCCCAATCGACATCGTAGTCTTCCTGGCTGTCGTCTTTCATCATCACGGAGACCTTCTTGGGCAGCGCCTTCAGCACATCGGCGGCAGAGCTTGCCTCGAACACCTCAACGGGAGCGAACGTCGCAGGCCTCACGGGAATCTCGCTTGCCGGCGTCTCGACGACCAGCTTGCAGGTCGCTTTGAGCGTCGTGCCCTCGACGGAGCCCTCGATCGTGTACTCGCCAACGGTGGCAAGATGCTTGTCCAGGCCATCCGTATTCCACGTGACCGCGGCCTCGTCCGTGTGGCCATCGGAGTACGTCACGGCAACCTTCTTGGGCAGCTGCCCCGTCACAGTGTCGGCCTTGGCATCGCGCTCAACTTTGATCTGCGGCACCTCGGCAACCTTGTTGATCGTCGTCGTGGAGGTAACAATGACCTCGACGGGCAGGTTGCCGTTCACCGTCACGCCCTTGGCAACGACGCTGTTGCCGTACGTGTCGGCCGCGGCAGGAACCTCGGTCCATGTGATCTCGGACTCCGCCGTCGTTTTGCCGTCCTTCATGCGAACGGTCGCCTTCACGCCCTTGAGTGCCTCGCGCACCGCATCGGCAGACGCGCCCTCGGGAACGGAAATTCCGGCAATAGGCTCAACGGACGCCGGAATCTCGGCATCGCTCTTCACGACCGTAATCGTGCACTTGGCCTTGACCGAAGAGCCCTCGACCGCGCCTTCAAGTGCGATGTCACCCAGCTTGCCCAAGGCATCTGCCGTGAGCGGGCTCTTATCCCACGTGACGGCAGCGGCCTTCGTCGAGCCATCAGACATGTTAAGCGTCACCTGGGTGGGCAGAGCAATGTCGTCGGCGGCAGTGTTGCGAGCAACCGAAAGCTTGATGTCAGCGACGCTCTCGACGACCGGCACCAGGTTGACCGTAGCCTTGACCTCAAAGCTACCAACCGCGGTTTTGCCCGTAACGACAACGCTCGTGCCATCATTCTTGATGGTGAGGTTCTCCTTGGGAGCGGTCCAGGCGATCTTCGAGTCGATCTCGGATCCGTCCTTCATCGCAACCTTCACGGTAGTAGGCAGCGCGGCCACAACAGCCTCGGGCTTTGCCCCGTCGTCGAGCGTCACAGGGTCAACCGTGCCGGCCAGGTGATCAGGAATCTCGCGCAGTGGCTTGACGACCTTGATGGTGCACTCCGCCTTCTGATCCGTGCCGGCAACCGTGCCCTTAACCGTAACTTCACCTTCCTTGGCAAAGTCCTTGTCGGAGAGGCCCTTGGTATCCCACGCTACCTTGGCTTCGGAATCGGTATCGTCAGAGTAGATCGCCGTGACCGTGGCGGGCAGCTTGGCCAACGCATCAGCCGCCTTGGTATCGCGCTCGACCTCAATCTCGTCAACGGTATCAAAGTCCACGATATGCGCCGTCACCTTGACCTGAACCTTTACGGTCATGCCGTTGTCCGATAGACCCGTAACCTCAAACTCAGTGCCGGCACGACCCAGGCTGTCGACCTGAGACCACTTAACGGGCGTCTCTTTCTTGGTCTTGCCGTCCTTCATGACCACCGTCACCTTGGACGGCAGTTTATCCATAAGGTCGCTGACCTTGGCATTGTCCGCAATCTCAACAACATCGATCGGCTCGACGTGGTCGGGCGTCTGGGCATCCTGATCCACCACGGTCACATTGCAGGTCACCTTGGCGCCGTTGAGCTTAACCGTACCCGTGATCGCCACGGTGCCGGTTCCGTTGAGCAGCTCGTCCGTGACGTTAGAAAGATCCCACACGTCAATGTCGAGCAAATCGGTCGAGCCGTCGGAGTAAGTCGCCACAACCTGCTTGGGCATCTGGGCGTACAGATCCTGCTTGGACGTACCACTGGCAACGTTAAACGACTTGGCCTCGAGCTTGGTGATGGTTCGCGGCGCCTCGGAGACGTTGACGTACACGATAGCGTTGACGTTGTCGACATCCTTGAGCTTACCGACGAGTTTGTATGTGCCCTTCTTGGCGAGCGGCTTGGAAAGGTCGATGCCGTCGGTGTCAGTCCACTTTTCGATCTCGATGCCGCCTAAACTGCTCCGAATATCTCGCGCTGAGCCATCCGAGTAATATACGGACGCGGCATCGGGCAGCTCCAGCATCGATCCGACCGTGGTGTTGACCACGACAGCCTCGGGCTGCAGCGCCACCTTCTTCGCCTTCTTGTCGGCAACCGTCACCTTAGCAGTAACGTTGCCGTTCTCATCCACGCCGACCTTCTGGCCGCCATCGTCAAACAGCGCCATAACGGCAGCGGCATCAAAGCCGACCACGTGGCCCGTCGCATAGAACGAACCAGGCTGCTCGTACTTCTCGGGCGCAATCGGATCCCAATCAATAGCCGCCGTCGAAACGGAGCCGTCGCTCATCTCGACCGCCATCTTGGACGGCATGGTCGGAGCGGTACCGGCCTTGGTGGTCACTGCGGTCTCGCCGTTATCGATTGCCTTCTCAACGCCTTGGATAACGATCTTGGTCTGAACAGTGAGACCGGTGTTAGCGCCGTCACCGTATCCGTCGAGGCCGCTTGCAAACAGCGTGCCAGACACTGTCGTGACCTGACCCGCCTCTCCGGTATAAACCGAGGGACGAACGTAATCCCATTGAACCTGGGCATTATGAGTTTTGCCGTCACTCGTGGCAACCGAGACACCCCACGGCAGCTCGGGGAAAACACCGCTGGCCGTATTAATGCGCTCAGGAACGGCAACGGAGATGACGGAACAGACGTCAACAGTGATTGTCGCCTCGGCACCACCTTGGAGCTTGCCCTTCACCTTAAACGAACCGTCCTTGGCATAAGCGTCTTCGGCGACACGGTCCCATGTGACCTTTTCGCGCTGGGGCTCAGAAGACACATCGTTGTCGTATCGAACCTCAAGGTATTCCGGCAGCATCGGCTTGGCGCCGGGAATGGTCCATATGGTTCCGCCCTGAACCGAGGTCGCCTTACTCGCGATCTTAACGGTGGCAGTAATCGGAACGTCAACCGTCTGCATGCCGTACCCTGCATTAAAGCTAATTGTTGCAGTGCCGCGAACAACGCCACCCTGAGTCCAATCAAAACCCTTCGTGTTCCACTTGACCTCGGCATATTTGTGCGAATAGTCCGGATGTTCTGCCGCATCAGGACTGACAAGATCGACATAGCTGGGAAGCATAGCGGTACCGTCGCTGCCCTTGAGCACCGTAAGGGTTTGCGGCTGAGCCTCCCAGTTTTTAGTCACGATGACGTGGACCTTCACGGGGATATTCGTTCCGGCTACCGTTCCGGTAATCGTGCAGTCCTTCTGGGGGCACCTATCGTAGGTATCCCAGTTGACGCCGAGACTGTCAAAAGTCGTTCCATCCTGCAATACGCCGGACACGTAGAAGTAGTCCAGATTGACTTCCTCACCGGGGTAGATAACGCGCCAGTCCTCGTACGACTGCCCAAGCGTCACACCGTTATCGCTATAGTTGTTAACGCCCTTGACCTCGCCGCACGCCGCTGTCGCATGGATCTTTGCCAACGAGCCAGTGATAGTACCGGTAATTTCGTACTCGCCAGGCTTGCCGTCCAGCAGTTCTTGAGGAAACTCATCCCAGCTATAAGGTTGCCCCGACGAATACTGGGGATAGAACGAGCTGCCATCCGACAAATACAGCGTGGATGTGTAGCGCGGAGCCAGAAGTCCGGCGCCGGGAATATAAGCAATCTTGCCGATGTTGCTGTCCTCGAGATCGCAGACGTTGACCGTCGCCGTAGCCGGAATGTTAGAGCCGGTAAAGTATCCGCTAACCGTAATCTGGCCAAGGTTCTTTAGGGCGTCCTGACTAATCGTCGACCACTGAACGGGGAAATTGCCACGCGAGCCATTCCACATCGTGGCCTCGATTGAACCCGGCATATTGGGCTGGCAACCGATAAGCGTGCTTGTCGATGTCGAGGAAGGCATCTGCAGGGCGCGGACGGAGATGGTCGCCGTGACTCGGTTGCTGTCACCCAGTTCCACCTGAGTAGACGATGAAGATGAGGTATTGGTCCAATACGACAGCGAACCGGAAAGCTTAAACGACCCCTCACTTGCCACCTGCGTGTCCAAAATAGGGTCCCACGCAATGTTGCACTGCTTCTTTGTACCGTCGGTGAATGCAACCTCAACGCTGTAGGGAAGACCGCCGCCCGTTGTAGGACGTACGCCGACGGGCGTGTTAACGGGAGCAAGAGCGTCGATAGAGGCAACTTCTTTGACCTCGACCTGAGCAGTTACCTTTAGGCCATTAGCGGCTGAAGATTCATTATATGTCACAAGCGTGCCCGTGACCGTATAGGTGCCTGCCTTTTGAAATTGAGACACGTCGGCGTTGTCCCAATTAACCTGATAACCTTGGGTGTATGTAGTGTTATTTGACTGCGTAAACGGGAAATAGACATACGTGCTAAGAGGAGAAATGTCGCCGACCACGCGCTCGAACCTCAGAGAATTAAGATCGAGTACGTCCTTAGGATCTTTGACGGTAACGGTGCAGGTAACCTCACGGTAATCAAAACCGTTTAGTTTACCTTTAACCGTAAACGAGCCCACCTTAGAGTAAAGCGACGCGTCGAAAGAATCCCAAGACACCGGGATCTGCTCGGTGGCGCCGCTATCAAAGACAACCGAAGCAGAATACGGCAGAGACGGGACCTCACCAGTTAGGGTCGTACACGTCAACTCGGTCTGGACGCTCTTAACAGAGCGGACTGCGACCGTGCACTGTGCGAGCATAGAGGGATAGCTCTTCAAATGTCCCTCGACAACAAAGGTTCCTTCCTTTTGGTACTGATCAGCCGAGATCTCATTCCACTCAACAGGGCATGTATAAGATTGACCATTTGAATAATTGACCGAAATGCTGGACGGAAGCGCGGGAGCAATACCAGCTGCAGTCCATACCCATGAGCCATTACTGGTTGAACGGGGAACGTACACCTTGAGCACACCACTCACTTTGTACGGCTCCGCGAGCGTGATCCAGTTGTTGTTCACGCTAACGCCGGTAATCTGTCCGGTGATGGGGACTTCGGATTCCTCCGTCGCCGTATCAAATGCCGTCTGCGACTTTTCGTCCCAATCAACTTACGCCGAGGTCTCGGTGCCATCCGACAGCTTTACCTTAACGCTCGAAGATTGGATCTGGCCGTAGTAATCGGCACCGACGTATTTTTCCAGGATCGGGTTGGCGTCGATCGACTCGACCGTAATGCCACTTTCGTTGCTCGTCTCTGTGACATCGGGGGCGTTTACTGCCGCCGGATCTACCACTGCCGGGTCCGCCGTAACAGCTTCGACAACCACGCGCTGCTTGACCGTCTGCGTGGTGCCGTCGACGGTACCCACAAACTCATACGAGCCGGCAGGCAGCTGTACCAGAGTTGCCGGAGCATCAGCGCCGTTCAACTTCCAGGTGACGTTTTCCTGCTTGGTGGTACCGCTCTCGTAGGTTGCCGTTACAGTCTGGGGTAGCGTGGCGTCGAAACCCTCAGCAACATGCAGCTCGTTCAGGCTGGCAAAAGAGGCGATCTTGTCTTCACTCTGGTCTTGCGAGGTTGCCTGACCGGTGTCCGCAGACGTGGCAGCCGCACCCGTCGCATCGCTTTGCTCTGCAACGACTTGGGTGGTATCACCCTGCATCATCTCGGCGAACGCCTGCGGCGGCACCGAGCCGACCGTCATCGTCAGAGCCAAACCCGCGGTAATGGCCGCGTTGACATGCCTTCTGTTCATGTTTCCTCCCGACACGCTCAACGGACCAAACAGCACTGGTCCGATTGGCAAGTTAAATTGAGCGTATCCTTCGCCAATGGAGGTTTGCAATATGCCACAGGTTAAGCGGCATAAATGGTTTCGTAAACGGACACCCAAGGGCAGCAAATTTGGGACGGGGCTTTTGAGTTGCGGTGATATACGGATTGTTTGAGGCTTCTGGCTTGTAAAACAGTCCGTATTTCACCGCAACTGATGAGGGGATGGGTTAACGGAGCAAGCCGGCCACTTCGCCGGCTAGGGTGATGGTGCCGGCTGCTACGAAGGGCTCGCCTGCGGCCTTGAAAGCTGCAAGGGCCTCGGAAACGCTGGGGTACACGCCTGCGAGCTTATCGGCGTCCACCAGGGCGGCGAGCTCCTCTGCCAGCAGGGCGCGATCGGAATCGGTCTGGGTCACGACCACGCGCGGGAAGGCCGGAATCAGCACGTCAACGATACCCGCCACGTCCTTGTCTGCCAGCGCGGCGCACAGCAACGTTGGGCGATTCTCTACGCACGGGTCGATCTCGTCCAGTGCGCTCACAAAGTTCTCGCAGCTCTGGGGGTTATGGCAGGCGTCGATCAGCTTGAGCGGATCGGTTCCCAGCACATCAAAGCGACCCGGCGTGGGGCAGCCCATAAGAGAAGCGTCGAGCGACTCATGGTCGAGCTCGCGGCCCAGATAGCCCTCGCACAGCATAATCGCACACGCGGCATTCTGCGGCTGATATGCCGGCTTGACCATACTCGACGTATAGATCGCACGCGGCGTGGTGCAGCTGAACTCAACCGTGTCGCCCACATGCGCCGGCACCTTAGTGGTGACATGGCTCACCACGAGCGGCACCACACCGCATTCGCGGCAACGGGCATCCATCACGCGCTGAACACTTGCCTCATGCGTGCCCTCGCCCAGAACAACCAGGCGTCCGGGCTTAATGACCGCAGCCTTCTCACCCGCAATGGCCTCGAGCGTATCGCCCAAAATACGTGTGTGATCGAGCCCAATACCCGTAATGGCAACGGCGACGGGATCGGTCGCACTCGTGGCGTCCCAACGACCGCCCATGCCAACCTCGAGCACGGCAACATCCACCGCGGCCTCGGCAAACACCACAAGTGCGGCGGCCGTCAGCAGGTCAAACGGAGTAATGGTATAGGCGCGCTCCCCCGCCGCCACACGGTGCGCATTCACCCGACGTCCCGCCTCAACAGCGGCAGAAACGCCACGGGCAAAGGCCTCGTCGCTCACAACGCGCCCATCGACCTCCATGCGCTCGGGATAACGCACCAGCTGCGGCGACGTATACAGCGCGGTTTTTAACCCCTCACCACGAAGGATGGCAGCCGAAAAACGCGTGGTCGAAGTCTTGCCATTGGTACCGGCGACCTGAATGCAATCAAAGTACTCGTCCGGGCGCCCCAACTCATCAAGCATATCGACAACCGTCTCGAGCAGAGGCCCAGCATCCCCAGAAATCCGCCCCGTATCAGCAGCAAGCCCCACAGCCTCATCAAACGAAAGCAACTCAAACGAGAACGGAACGACATACGACCCAGAACGCTTAGCCATAACTCAAAGTCCCCCATAACAGAAAAAGAGGCCCACCAAAAAGAATGAGCCCCTCGCGTTGACAATATCAGCCTTTATCCGCTTGCAGCGAGATCAAGGCCACAACCAAGTGGCCCCAACCTACCAGTTGTAAACAACCACGTAAGCGAACTAGGAGCGGCCCGACGCTTTGCTCGCCGCAAGTTCCGCACGCAAAGGACAGCACTTAATGTGCTGTCCGTCTTGCGCAGGACTGTCCGCAGCGGAGAGCAAAGCGTCGGGCCGCGGCCCCCAGTACCGCCTACGAGAAGTCAGCAACCTGAGCAGTCAGCGCCGCCAGGATCTCCTTGAGCTCAGCTGCACGGTCCCTCTTCTTCTGGACCACCGCAGGCGCGGCCTTGGCCACAAAGCCCTCGTTGGCCAGCGTCTTCTCGCAGCCGGCAAGCTCCTTCTGGGCCGCGGCAATCTCCTTCTCCAGGCGTGCCTTCTCGGCCGAAAGGTCAACCTTGCCCTCGAGTACCACAAAGACCTCGACGCCGCTGTCGACCACGGCGATGCTCGCGGCCGGCTTCTCAACGTCGGTACCCATGACCAGCGAAGCGGTGTTGGCCAGCGGCTCAATGGTCGAACGCAGGCTCTCGAGTTTCTCGATATCCTCGGCACCGGCGCGCACGACCACGTCGAGCTCGGCCTTGGGGCTCAAGCGATAACGCGAGCGCGTGGCGCGGGCGGCGGAAACGACGGCGCGGCACAGCTCAAACGCGCGCTCGGCGTCCTCGTCGACATACTTGGCGTAATCGGCGGGCTCGGGCCACTTGGCAATCATGAGCGCCTCGGCGCGGTCGACGTTGCCCTCGGCATCCAGGTCGAGCACGCTGGCCGGCATGTTGTCCCAGATCTCCTCGGTAACAAACGGCATGAGCGGGTGCATCAGGCGAATGGAGGTATCCAGCACAAAGATCAGGTTGCGCTGAGCCTGCAGACGGCCCTCGCCCTTCAAGCGGGCCTTGGTGACCTCGACGTACCAGTCGCAGACCTCGTTCCAGAAGAACTGCTGCACGCCGCGGGCCATATCGCCAAAGGTGTAGTTCTCAATACCCTCGGTGACCATCTTAACGGCCTTGGCCAGGCGGCTGAACATCCAGGCGTCGGCCGGCGTCTCCACGACGGGCTCGCCGGGCGTGTAGCCCTCCATGTTCATAAGCAGGAAACGGCTGGCGTTCCAGATCTTGGTCACAAACGACTTGGCCTGGTCGGTACGCGGGCTGTCGATAAGCTTCTTGGTCTTCTTGTCAATGTTCGCGTCGAACTTGACGTCCTGGTTGTTGGTGCACAGCGTGAGCAGGTTGTAGCGCATGGCGTCGGCGCCGTACATGCCAATGAGATCCATGGGGTCAACGCCGTTGCCCTTGGACTTAGACATGCGGCTGCCGTCCTTGGCAAGGATCGTCGGGTAGATAACGACGTCCTTAAACGGAACCTCGTCCAGGAAGTACAGCGAGCTCATGACCATGCGGGCAACCCACAGCGCGATAATGTCGCGCGCGGTGACGAGCGCCGTCGTGGGGTGATGGCCCTCGAGCAGCTCCGGCTTTTGCGGCCAGCCCTGCGTGGCGAAGGTCCACAGCTGCGAGCTGAACCAGGTGTCCAGCACGTTCTCGTCCTGGTGCACGTGATGGCCGCCGCACTTGGGGCACACGTCGGTGTCCTCGGTCAGGGCGTCCTCCCAGCCACAGTCCTCGCAGTAGAACACGGGAATGCGGTGGCCCCACCACAGCTGACGGCTGATGCACCAGTCCTTGAGGTTCTCCATCCAGGTGGTGTAGGTCTGCGTCCAGCGCGCGGGGTGGAAGGTGACCTTGCCGGAGTTGACGGCGTCGAGCGCCGGCCCCTTGAGCTTGTCAACGGCCACGAACCACTGCTCAGACAGCCACGGCTCAAGCGCGGCGTCGCAACGGTAGCAGTGCATGACAGAGTGATCGAGGTCCTCGACGTGATCGAGCAGGTCGTGCTCCTCGAACCACTTGATGACGGCCTCGCGGCACTCATCGCGGTTCATGCCGGTAAACTCACCATAGCCCTCGACGACCACCGCGTGCTCATCGAAGATATTGATTTGCGGCAGGTCGTGGGCCTGACCCATGGCATAGTCGTTGGGGTCGTGAGCCGGGGTGACCTTGACAAAGCCAGAGCCAAAGTTGGCGTCGACGTGGTAGTCGGAGAGGATGGGGATCTCGCGGTTAACGATCGGCAGCATGACGGTCTTGCCCACGAAGGCAGCCTTCTCGGGGTCCTTCGGAGAGACGGCGACGCCCGTGTCGCCGAGCATGGTCTCGGGGCGCGTGGTGGCAACGACGATGTAGTCCTGGCCGTTAACCGGCTCGGTCAGCGGGTAGCGCAGGTACCACAGGTGGCCCGCCTCGTCCACGTACTCGGCCTCGTCGTCGGAGATGGAGGTCGTGCAGTGCGGGCACCAGTTCACGATGCGCTTGCCCTTGTAGATGAGGTCGTCATGGTACCAGTCCACGAACAGGCGGCGGACGGCCTTGACGTAGTCAGGGTCAAGGGTGAAGTGCTCGTCGTCGTAGTCGCACGAGCAGCCCATGCCGCGAATCTGGCTCACAATGGTGGTGCCGTAGTCACGACGCCAGTCGTAGCAGGCCTCGATGAACTTCTCGCGGCCGATCTCCAGGCGGGAGATGCCCTCTTCCGCCAGCTTCTTGTCCACCTTCGTCTGCGTGGAGATGCCCGCGTGGTCCGTGCCGAGGATCCAGCGCGTGCGGTACCCCTGCATGCGCGCATGGCGGATGCAGGTGTCCTGGATGGTGTCGTCCAGGGCGTGGCCCATGTGCAGGACGCCGGTGATGTTCGGCGGCGGGATGGTGATGGTGTAGCAGTCGTTGGCGTGCTTGCCGAAGCCCGCGCCGCGATGGAAGTACCCGTTCTCGTACCAGGCGTCCATCAGCGGCTTCTCGTGGGCCGCGAAGTCGTAGTCGACCTTCTTCTTATGTTCGCTCACGGTCTCTTCTCCTCAGCCTCAGCCTGCGGCCTTTCAGCCGCCCTGCAGTCTAAAGCCGCCCAGCATGCGCCGGGCGGCCGGTATACCTTCGTCGCGCCTGCGGGCGCGCTCACATTATGCCACGTCGTCCTGCTGCGGCGAATCCTCGGCGGCGGCCGGCACGATGGCGGGCACGGTGTCGCCGGCGATGTCGCTCGCGCGCACGGTGACGGACGTGGGCCCCTCGGTCTCGGGCAGCTCGTACATCACGTCCATGAGCACGCGCTCGCAAATGGAGCGCAGGCCGCGGGCGCCCGTGCCGTGCTCCACCGCCTCGCCCGCGATGGCGCGCAGCGCCTCGTCCTCGAAGACGAGCGTGCACTCCTCGAACTCGAACATGCGCGTGTACTGCTTCACGAGCGCGTTCTTCGGCTCGGTCAGGATGCGCACGAGGTCTTCGAGCGAGAGCTCGTTGAGCGACGTGACGACCGGGATGCGGCCGACGAACTCAGGGATCATGCCGAACTTGTTCAGGTCCTCCGGCAGCACCTTCGCCAGAAGCTCCGCCTCGGCGACCTTGCGGTTCTCGGGCAGGTCGGCCGTGAAGCCCATGCCCGTGCTGCCCACGCGCTGCGCGATGATGTCGGCCAGGCCCACGAACGCGCCGCCCAGGATGAACAGGATGTTCGTCGTGTCGATGTGGATGAGCTCCTGCTGGGGGTGCTTGCGGCCGCCCTGCGGCGGAACGGAGGCCTCGCAACCCTCCACGATCTTCAGCAGCGCCTGCTGCACGCCCTCGCCCGAGACGTCGCGCGTGATGGAGAGGTTCTCCGCCTTGCGCGCGATCTTGTCGATCTCGTCGATGTAGACGATGCCGATCTCGGCGCGGCCGATGTCGAAGTCGGCGGCGGTGATGAGCTTGAGCAGGATGTTCTCCACGTCCTCGCCCACGTAGCCCGCCTCGGTGAGCGTGGTGGCGTCGGCGATGGCGAACGGCACGCGCAGCGTGCGCGCGAGCGTCTGCGCCAAAAGCGTCTTGCCCGAGCCCGTGGGGCCCAGCAGCATGATGTTGCTCTTGGCGAGCTCCACGTCACCCTCTTCGGCCTCGGCGCCCATCTGGATGCGCTTGTAGTGGTTGTACACCGCCACGGAGAGCGCCTTCTTGGCGGCCTCCTGGCCCACCACGTACTCCGAAAGCTGCTCGTAGAGCTCGTGCGGGGTGGGCAGGTTCTCGAGGATCTCCTCAGGGTTGGGGGCGTCCGCCACCGCGGAGGCGGTCTCCTCCTCGTAGGCGGGCGCGTCGTAGCCCTGCTGCCCGAAGAAGCCCGGGCGCATGGCGCCCAGCTGCTCGGGCGGAATGCGCTGGCCGAGGTCGCGCATCATGGCGTCGGCGCACACGGAGATGCACTCGTCGCAGATGTAGATGCCGTTCGGGCCGGAGATCATCGCCGCGACCTGTTCAGGCCGCTTGCCGCAGAAGGCGCAGACGATGTCCTCGCACTCGCCGTATCGTCCGTCGGTGCGGTCGGCCATTTACGCTTCCTTCTTCTCGTCGGCGCCAGCGAAACGCGAGGTCGTGATCTTGTCGACCAGGCCGTACGCCTGCGCCTGCTCAGCGGTCATGAAGTTGTCGCGCTCGGTGTCGCGCTGGATGGTGTCGAGGTCCTGGCCCGTGTTCTGGGCGAGGATCTCGTTCAAGCGCTGGCGCGTCTCGAGCATGAACTGGGCCATGATGGCGATCTCGGTCTGCTGGCCCTGGGCGCCGCCGGAGGGCTGGTGAATCATCACCATGGAGTTCGGCAGCGCGAAACGCTTGCCCTTGGCGCCGGCCGAGAGCAGCACGGCGGCCATGGAGGCGCACTCGCCAATGCAGATGGTCGACACGTCGGGCTTGATGAAGTTCATGGTGTCGAGGATGGCGAGGCCCGCCGTCACCGAGCCGCCCGGGGAGTTGATGTAGAGCGAGATGTCCTTCTCGTTGTCAACGGACTCGAGGTGGAGCAGCTGCGCGACCACGGAGTTCGCCACCTGGTCGTCAATCTGCTCGCCCAGGAAGATGATGCGGTCGTTGAGCAGGCGGGAGTAGATGTCGAAGCTGCGCTCGCCGCGCGGCGACTGCTCGATGACGTACGGGATGAGCGCCGATTGTGCCTGGTTTCCGATCATGATGTGCCTCAATTCTCGAGCGGGCCCGTTCAGGGCCCGCTCGTTCTCGTCGTATTCTTGTGTGCCCGCGACGATATCGCGCACGCCGGCGTCACCTTCGCGGCGCGGGCGTCTCCGCCCGAAGCCGCAGAAGAGCAGGCGGGCTACTTCTCGTCGGCGGCGTCCTCGTCCTCAGCGCGCTCGGTCACGATGGCGGAGTCCATGATCTCCATGACCGCGCGGGTGCGCTTGATGGAGCGGCGCAGCGTGTGCAGCTGGCCGTTCTCGGGCCACTCGGCCTCCATGGCCTCCGGGTCCTTCGCGCCGGACTTCACGAACTCCTCGGAGATCTCCTCGTCGGTGATGGTGTAGTCCGCATGGCGAGCCCACGCGTCAAGGGCGGCGTCCTGGGTGGCCACGTCGCGCGCCTGCTTCTTGATGTCCTCCTTGAACTGGTCGGAGGTCAGGCCCTGGCTCTGCAGGTAGAAGTCGAAGGTCAGGCCCTGCTGCTGCAGCTGCTGGAAGAAGCTCTGGAGCAGCATGCGCTCCTCTTCCTCCACGATGTTGTCCGGCACCTCGCCCTCGAGGCGCTCCTGCAGCGCGTAGAGGCACTCGGTCTCCTTCAGGCGCGGCAGCATGTCCTTCTTCTGGTTGGAGATGGAGGTCTTCACGTTGTCCATGAGGTCCTCGAGGCTCTTGAAGCCGAGGGTCTCGGTGGCGAACTTCTCGTCGACCTCGGGCAGGATCTTCTTCTTGAGGACGTTCACGGTGACGTCGAAGGAGACCTCGCCGGCCTTGTCGCCCAGGCCCTGGCCCATCATGGACGGCTCGGCGGCCATGTCCACGGTGAACTGCTTGCTCTCGCCCTTCTTCAGGCCCATGATCTCGGCGTCGAAGGCGGCCGGGAAGATGCCCTTGCCGATCTCGTAAATGCGGCCTTCAGCGGAGAGGGACTCGATTTCGGCACCCTCGGCGTCGGTGGCCTTGACGTTCATGTCCAGGAAGCTGCCGTCCTTCACCTTGGTGTTGGCCGGGGCGTCCTTGAAGTCGTAGTAGTACTCGCGCAGCTGCTCGAGCTGGTCGTCGATCTCCTTCTGGGTGGCCTCTTCGGCAGGAAGCTTGACCTCGACGGGCTCGTAGCTGGACAGCTCGAACTCGGGGGACACGGAAACGACCACGTCGTAGACCAGATCCTCGTGCTCCTTGACGATGAGGTCCTCGTCCGTGAACTCAGGACGACCGACCACGAACAGATCCTCGGCGTCGACGGCCAGCGGGTAGGTCTCGTTCACGAGCTCCTCGGTGACGGTGGCGACGACGGCCTGGGCGCCCAGCGCGTTGTCGATGATCGGACGCGGGGCCTTGCCCGGGCGGAAGCCGGGGAAACGATACTTCTTCGCGAAGTCCTTGTAGGTCTTGTTGATGCGCGCGTCAACGTCGGCGGCCTCGACGGTGACCGTCAGCTTGACCTGATTGTCCTGCAGGGCTTCAATTTGGGTTTTCAACGTATGTCCTCCATCTAACGTTCTCGCCGCGCATGCCGGAGCGCTGGTGCGGGTGAAAGGACTCGAACCTTCACGGGTTTCCCCACCAGAACCTAAATCTGGCGCGTCTGCCAATTTCGCCACACCCGCAGAGCATGCAGCATGCCCTCTCGGGCAGTAACTTGCCTATCATAGCAAAAGAGATTCCGAATGTGCAGTTGTGAAGAACGAGTGTACGCAACGGGGCGCGTTTTCTTGACGCGTCTCCACCTCATCGTTTTGAGCCCCCCGACACAGCATGTTTTGTCTCGCATGTCGTTCGTCGGGTCAGCGAGGGCTTCTCTGGTGCCGGAGATTGGCGGGTTCTTGAGACGCGGCTGACCTTTGGGCCACCTCGTCTCAAGAAAACGGCACGATTCGGTGTCAGGGAAGGCAGCAGCGGCAGCACGTTCCGCCGTTCGGAAGAACGACGGGTCTAAGAAACGAAAAAGCCCCATCGCTGGGGCTTTGATCGTTCATGGTGGACCGTCGGGGACTCGAACCCCGGACCTTGGGATTAAGAGTCCCCTGCTCTACCAACTAAGCTAACGGTCCAAAATTCATGAAGTGAGCGGAAGTGGAATGGTGGACCGTCGGGGACTCGAACCCCGGTCCCCTGCTCTACCAACTAAGCTAACGGTCCATGCGTTCAACCTGCGCTGCGTTTCCGCCGCACAGGCACTTCCATTGTCAAAGTGCGCTGGGGTGGGTAATCGGACTCGAACCGACGACCTCCAGAGCCACAATCTGGCGTTCTAGCCAACTGAACTATACCCACCAAGGCACGAACGAGAATTATAGAGACGCTCCCTTCGTTTCGCAAGCCCCTTTTCCGAAAAAATTCTCGGAAAGCTGCTAAATTGCGTTTGACCTGGTATTTTGCCTCTACATTGCGAGCGAGCAGGCATTTTCTCAGCGTTCTGTTTCTTTCAAGCCGCTCGCGCAAGCCGGGCTCTTTCGAAAACCCGAGCAGGTAGAATGGAAAACGAAACTCGGATTTTGTACGCATTGGAGTCATCGCTTGGAAGCATTCACCCTTATCTTGCTCTTGCTCGCCGCCGTCCTCGTGTCGTCGGTCCTCGACCAGCTGGTGCCGCGCGTCTCCGCGCCGCTCATCCAGATCGCCCTCGGCTTCATCATCGCGATGCTCGCGGTCACGCCGTTCCATTTCTCCGTCGATCCGGACCTGTTCCTCGTCCTGTTCATCGCCCCGCTTCTCTTCGACGAAGCGAAGCGCGCCGACAAGGGCAGCCTCTGGAAGAACAAGCGGTCCATCGCCTCGCTCGCCATCGGGCTTGTGCTCGCCATCGTCCTGGCCGTCGGCTTCGTGACCAACGCGCTCATCCCCTCCATCCCGCTCGCGGCCGCCTTCGCCCTCGGCGCGGCGCTCGGCCCCACGGACGCCGTGGCGGTGTCGGCCATGAAGAAGGAAATCCAGCTCACCGAGCGCCAGGAGGCCCTTCTTGGCGGCGAGTCGCTCATCAACGACGCGTCGGGCATCGTGTCGTTCCAGTACGCCATCGCCGCCGTGACCACCGGTGCGTTCTCGGTCCTTGACGCCGGCGTCACGTTCGTGGAGGAATTCCTCGGCGGCATCCTGCTCGGTCTTGTGCTCGGTGCAGCGCTCACGTGGCTCATGCGCAAGATTCGCAGCCTTGGCCTCGACAACAACACCTTCCACGTCCTCTTCGAGGTGTTCACGCCGTTCATCATCTTCCTGTTCGGCGACGCCATCCATGTGAGCGGCATCCTCGCCGTCGTCGCGGCCGGCTTGGTCATATCGTTCACGCCGCGCCGCATCGGCCCTGTCCAGTCGCACTACAGCATCGTCTCTTCGAGCGTGTGGCGCGTGCTCGCCTACACGCTCAACGGCATCGTCTTCGTCCTGCTGGGCATGCAGCTGCCGTTGGCCATGACCTCCACGTGGGTCGACCATTCCATCAGCAACGAATGGCTGCTCCTGACCGTTGCGGTGCTCACCGTCGTGCTCACGCTTGTGCGCTTCGTATGGGTGCTCTGCATGGAGCTCTTGCACCATGACCGCGTCACGGGCCATCGGCCGAAGCTCTCCGCCGCCCTCGTGCGCGATGTCGCGGTGACCACGCTGGCCGGCCCGAAAGGCGCCATCACGCTCTCCATCGCGTTCACTATCCCGGTCTTCCTCTCGTCGAGCGGCGATTACTTCCCGCAGCGCGATGTGATCATCTTCCTCGCGTCCGGCGTCATCGTCTGCACGCTGCTCCTGGCGAACTTCGTCGTGCCCCTTATCGCGCCGAAGCGCGCCGTGGACACCCAGGCCGCCGAGCGCGTCGCCCTCGTGAACATCGAGATCTTGCGCACCGTCATCGAAGAGCTCACGCGCCAGCAAACGCTCGAGAACAAGGCGGCGACCCGAGCGGTCATCCGCTCGTACAACGCGCGCATCGCCCGCCTGCAGCAGAGCAACGACCTCGACACCGAGCCGCGCGAAGCGCTGCGCATCAAAATCATTCGCGCCCAGCAGAACCATGCGCTGCACCGCATCGAGGCGAACGACCTCGACCCGGTCATCGGCTACCGGTACATCCAGCGTCTGGGCCGGATGCAGAACTTCATCAAGCACCGTACCGACAACAGCTGGCTCGTCCGAAACGCGCTGCGCCATCTGCGCATCACGCTGAGCGTGCTGTGGCGCAGCCTGCTCGAGAAAGTCCCGGGCGCCAGCACGACCGAGCGCTCCGACGTCATCCACGAGCTCACCGTGGAGGGCGAGCAGATCGCCGTCGACCTCTTGCGCGGCGAGATGGAGCTGCCCCATTTCAAGGCCGAGACCATCGGCTCGCTGCTCGTCGAGCACGAGAACATCCTCCGCACGCTCAAGACCTCGAAAGCGAGCCCGAGCATCACCACCATCGCGCGCGTCACCGACAAGGCGGTCGACATCGAGCGCGAGGCCCTGAGCATGGAGCTCGAGCTCATCCACGACGCCTACGAGGAGGAGCGCCTTACGCGCGCTGAGGCGAAGAAGCTGCGCGAGTCCGTTCACCTCATGCAGCTCGACCTGGAAGACCGCGTGTAAGCGCGCACCCGGAGCGCATGCACACCCGGCGGACGCGCGCATCCACCGGACACGCGCGCGCCGGACAAGCGCCCACGCCCCAAAACGCACGAAGCCCTCGACATGCGTCGAGGGCTTCTTCTTCGCCCAGGGAGCGCTCTGTCGCGAGCGGGCTACATATGGACAGGCGCAGAAACGCCGAGCAGACCGAGCGCCTGCGCCAGGTTGATGCGCGCGGCGTCAGCCAGGTACAAGCGCGCCGTCTGCAGCTTCTCGTCCTCCACGAGGACATGGCAGTTCGTGTAGAACTGATGGAACAGCGCGGCAAGGTCCTGGCAGTAGTGCGTCATGCGGAACGGCGCGCGGTCGCGGGCGGCCTGCGCCACGAGCTCTCCAAAGTCGCTCATCTTGCGCAGCAGCGCGATCTCGGCCGGGTCGGTCAGGACGGACAGGTCGGCGTCTTCGGGAACGACCTTCGCCACGAGCTCGTCCATGGTCATCTGGCCGGCCTTCACGGCCTCGGCGTCGGCAGGGTCGGCGGCCTTGCGCAGGATGGAGCAGATGCGCGCATGGGCGTACTGCACGTAGTACACCGGGTTGGAGGCGTCCTTCTTCTTCGCCACTTCGATGTCGAAGTCGATAGGCTGGTCGCTCGAGCGCGAGAGCATGAGGAAGCGCGTGGCGTCAACGCCGACCTCGTCCATGAGCTCCTTGAACGTGACCATCTCGCCCGTGCGCTTGCTCATGCGGACGGCCTCGCCGTCGCGGAACAGGTTCACGAGCTGGCCCAGGACCACCTCGAGCGCGCCCGGGCGGCCCCAGGCGGCCAGCATGGCCTCGCAGCGCTTGACGTACCCATGGTGGTCGGCGCCCCAGATGTCGATCAGGTGGTCGGCGCCGCGCTGCAGCTTGTCGTAGTGGTAGGCAACGTCGCTCATGAAGTAGGTCATCTCGCCGTTCGCCTTGATGAGCACGCGGTCCTTCTCGTCTTCGAACGCGGTGGAGCGGAACCAGACGGCGCCTTCCTTCTCGAAGACGTAGCCCTTCTCGCGCATGGCGGCCAGGGCGCGGTCGACCGCC
>ERZ827512.693-NODE-693-length-40982-cov-3.244020_pt1 | contig 40982 bp, 40 predicted proteins | sample MGYA00519916_ERZ827512 | MGnify/ENA primary metagenome ERZ827512 (study PRJEB31778, sample SAMEA3449335) | human gut metagenome | biome: human gut; feature: human-associated habitat; material: faeces | place: United Kingdom | collected 2010/2012 ... | reverse complement strand
CAGGAGAAGCCCGCCGTGATCGACATCACCCCCGCTCACGTGAAGAAGTCTGTGGAGGAAGACCTCGGACTGGACACCCCGGCGGAGACGGCGCCGCAGACAGAGCCGTTCCCCGAACCGTTCCCGGGGCCCTTCGCCGAGTCCGAATCCGTGGCCGAGCCCGCGCCGGAGACCGGACGCAGCTACACCAAGGAGGAAGTCCGCGCCGCTCTGGCGGAGAGCCGCAAGCGCGGAGTGAAGGTGACGGCTCTGCTCGGTGAGCTGGGCTACGATAACTTCTCCGCCGTTCCCGCCGGTGAGTACGGCGCGGTCATGGCGAAGCTGGGTGAAGCCTGATGCCGGGAGCACATGCACCGCTCAGCCCGTCCGCGGCAAAGCGCTGGCTGAGCTGCCCGCCCTCGGCACGACTGAACGCGAAGCTCCTTGACCGATTCGGGGAGAAGAGCTCCACGTTCGCCGAAGAGGGCACAAAGGCGCACTCCCTTTCCGAGCTGAAGCTGCGGAAGGAGATAGGGGAGATCAACGCCTTCCGCTTCGGAGAGCTGAAGAAGGCTCTCGGCGATATTCCCGCCGAGATGGAACGCAACACCGACCGCTACGTTGACGAGGTGCTGGAGCGGTTCTACGCCGCCCGGCAGCGTACCCCGGATGCGCAGCTCTACGTGGAGCAGCGCGTGGATATGAGCCGCTGGGCGAAGGACTGCTGGGGCACATCGGACGCGGTCATCGTGAGCGACGAGGTGCTGTTCGTCATCGACCTGAAATACGGGAAGGGCGTACCGGTCTCGGCCATCGAGAATCCGCAGGCACGGCTCTACGCGCTCGGCGCGGTGGACGCCTACGGCGATCTCTACGGCTTTGAGGAGATTCGCACCGTCATTGTCCAGCCGCGGCTGGAGAGCGTGACCGAGGAGAAACTCACCCGCGCCGAGCTGCTCGCGTGGGGCGAGAGCATCCGGCCTCTGGCGGAGATGGCGCACCGCGGCGAGGGCGAGTTCAAGACCGGAGATCATTGCCGGTTCTGCGCCGCCCGGGCCATCTGCGCCGCACGAGCCGCCGAGGCGATGGACATCTTCAAGCATGGCTTTGATGAGCCGCGCGTGATCCCCGACAGCGACATCCCCGGCATCCTCGCTGTGCTCGATACGGCGGAGGCGTGGATCAAGGACATCCGCGAGTACGCCCAGAGTCAGGCCATACGCGGTCTCCACTGGAACGGCTACAAGCTCGTCCGCGGCAGACGCCCCGGACGGAAGTGGACGAGCGAGGAGGAGGCGGTCAACGTCCTCGCCCGCGCCGGATATGCGCGGGAGCAGTACGAGGAGACCAAGCTCAAGAGCTGCTCCGCGATGGAGAAGGAGCTCGGCAAGGCGGCGTTTGATGCGCTGCTCGGCGGGCTCGTATCACAGGGGGAGGGCGCTCTGACGCTCGTTCCCGAAACCGACAGCCGCCCGGAGTACAACTCCGGTGAGGCGGCACTCAGCGATCTGCTGGATTAAAAAATAATTTTTGAAAGGAACATACCTACCATGAATTACAACAAAAAGCTCTCTGAGACCTCCGTGCGCATCGGCGAGGTGCGCTTCTCCTACGCCCATGTGCTCGAGCCACGCAGCACGAACGGCGGCGACCCGAAGTACAGCGTCTCGCTGCTCATCCCGAAGAGCAACACCGGCGCCGTTAAGCTCATCGAGGAGGCCGTGAACGCCGCCAAGCAGCTCGGCAAGACGAGCAAGTGGGGCGGCAAGATTCCCGGCAACTGCAAGATGCCCCTGCGCGACGGCGACACCGAGCGCGAGGACGACGAGAACTACGCCGGTCACTACTTCCTCAACGCGAGCGCCTCTGCGAAGAGCCGACCCGCGGTGAAGGTCGCCGACGGCGGCGAGCTCTTCGACGCCATGGACGGCGAGGAGTTCTACTCCGGCTGCTACGGCGCGGCGGTCCTCAACTTCTACCCCTACGACGCGAACGGCAACCGCGGTGTGGCCGCCGGTCTGAACGTGGTGGTCAAGACCCGTGACGGCGAGAAGCTCGGCGGCGGCGTGAACGTCGAGGAAGCCCTCTCCGGTCTGTACGACTGATGCCCTATCTGCACTGTGATGTGGAGACCCGGTCCGCGATACCCATCGCGGACTGCGGCTCCCACCGATACATAAACGACACGAGCTTCTCTCTCCTTCTGCTCTCCTACGCGATAGACGACGGCGATGTGAAGCTCGTTGATTTTACCCGGGGCGATGACGACACAGAGTTCCGGGAGCTGCTCCGCAACCCGGAGTACATCAAGGTCGCTTGGAACGCGAGCTTTGAGCGCGGCGTGTTCACCCACGTGTACGGGGACTGCGCGCCGCCGGAGCAGTGGCGGGATGCCATGGTGCTCGCCGCAAGCTGCGGACTGCCGCTCTCGCTGGGGCAGTGCAGCGCGGCGCTGTGTCTCCCGCAGGACGCGGCCAAGGACAAGGCCGGACGCGATCTCATCCGCCGGTTCTGCGTGCCGAAGAAGGACGGCAGCTTCAACGACCCAGCCGCAGACCCGGAGCGCTGGACACAGTTCTGCGAATACAACCGGCAGGACGTGGTGGCGGAGCGGACGATCTTCCACATGCTGGAGGAGTGGATGCCGGACGAGACCGAGCACCGGCTCTGGTGTCTCGACGCGCGCATCAACGAGAGAGGTGTTCGAGTAGACCGGACTCTCGCCGCGCACGCCTCCGAGATGGACGAGCGTTTCAAGGCCGAGCTGACGGAGAAGGCCATAGCTCTCACGGGGCTCGACAACCCCGGCTCCGTTACACAGGTCAAGCGCTGGCTCCGGGAGCAGGAGGGGCTGGATGTCATGTCCCTCAACAAGAAGGCCGTTGCCGACGTGGTGGCGCAGCTCCGAACGGAAGAGGCCAAGGAGTTCATGCATCTCCGTTCCATGCTCGCCAAGACCAGCGCCTCCAAGTACGACGCCATGCTCCGGTGCTCCACCGACGCCGACCCGCACGTCCACGGGACGATGCAGTTCTTCGGCGCGCACACCGGGCGCTGGGCCGGGCGGCTGCTTCAGGTTCAGAATCTGCCGCAGAACCACCTGCCAGATCTTGCCGAGGCACGGGAGCTCGTCCGCGCCGGAGACTATGAGACGCTCAAGTGCCTGTACGACAACGTGCCCGGCGTTTTGTCCGAGCTCATCCGCACCGGCATTGTGCCGGAGCCGGGATGCAGGCTGGTGGTGGCCGACTTCTCCGCGATCGAGGCGCGCGTCACGGCGTGGCTCGCCGGGGAAGAGTGGCGCATGGAGGTATTCCGCAACGGCGGCGACATCTATTGCGCCTCCGCCTCGCAGATGTTCCATGTTCCGGTGGTCAAGCACGGCGAGAACGGCGACCTCCGGCAGAAGGGAAAGATCGCAGAGCTCGCGCTCGGCTACGGCGGGGGAGTCGGAGCACTGAAAGCCTTTGGCGGCGACAAGCCGTGGAAGGGCATGAACGGCACGATGCACCCCGGCATGACCGAGGAGGAGATGGGCGAGATCGTCGGGCGCTGGAGAGAGTCCTCCCCGAAGGTCGTGGCGCTCTGGAAGAAACTGGAGCGGGCCGCGACGCTGTGCGCATCCCGGCACACGGCGGCGGACACCGGCGTACATGGCATCCGCTACGAATGGGAGCGCGGCATTATGTGGCTGAGGCTCCCGAGCGGGCGGCGCATGGCGTACTTCAACGCAGAGTATCGAGACTTCCCTCGCCGGGTTGGCTCGGGAAAGTGCCTCACCTATATGGTGCTCAACCAGACCACCAGAAAGTGGGAGCGCGTGGAGACATTCGGGGGCAGACTCGTGGAGAACTGTGTGCAGGCTGTCGCGCGAGACTGTCTGCGCGAGGCGATGCTCAACTTGGAGCACGACGGCTGGGATATGCGATTCACGGTACACGACGAGATCGTGTGCAGCGAGCCGGAGCATTCCGGCAGAGGCTGGGAGCGCATGGCGGCGCAGATGGCGATGCCGATCGACTGGGCGCCGGGACTGCTGCTGCGCGCGGACGGCTACGAATGCGAATTTTATCAGAAGGATTGAGGCTATGGAACGGGAAGAAGCTCTGCGGCTGTACGAGGAAAACGAGAAGCTGGTGTTCTTCATTCTGAATAAGTACTACCCAGCGCACGCCTTTGACGAGGACGCGGTGCAGGAGGGACGAATCGGACTCTGGAACGCCTGTCAGAGCTACGACCCGGAGAAGAGCGCCTTCTCCACCTACGCGGGGCGGGCGATCCGGAACGCGATCACCATGTCCCTGCGGCAGGAGGCGCGGCTCTCGAAGCTGCCGACCGTATCGCTGAGCTCGGTCGTCGGCGTACAGAAAGGCGGGGAGGACATCACGCTGAAGGACACGATACCCGGCGAGACCGGCGTGGACTTCGTGGACACCGACGCCTTCCTCGCCCGGCTCAACGAACGCGAGGAACGGATCGTCCGGATGCGGGCGAGAGGAATGACACTCAAGGAGATCGGCGCCGCAGAGGGGATGTCCCATCAGGGCGTGCTCAACATGCTGCGGCGTATCCGACGCAAGGCTTACAAAGAATGGGAGGAATTTACATGAACGATTACTGTGACTGCTGCGGCGAGATGCTGAAAAACGGTGAGCCGCGCTATGTGTTCCCGGGCGGCTATGTCATCTGCGAGGAGTGCATCAACGACTGGGTGGACGAGCACTACCAGAAGGAAGGGGCGACCGACCGTGCCTAAAGGAGTAGCTCTCCGGCGCGAGGAAGACCCGCAGGAGTGGATCGACGAGTGCCTGAACTGCCCGCTGGAGGAGTGCGTGGACTGCCGGTATCAGGCGTCTGCCTACCACTGCGTCGATTCTATCCGGGGCTGTCTGCCGGACGATAAGTTTATGCGCATGTACAACGCGGGCGAGAAGCCGCGGACGATGGGCATTGCGTTCAGCGTTCCGACGGCGTTCATCATGGCGGTGCTCAACCAGCTCAAGCTCCCGTGGAAGACGGGTGAGAAGAGACCGGTGCTCTCACGGCGGATGCTGTACCAGCTTCCCGAACCCCTGCGAGAATTATTTTACTGAAAGGACAACACGACATGGACAACGTAAATCACCCCGAGCACTACACGAGCGGCGGGATCGAATGCATCGACGCGATCCGCGCAAGTCTCGGCGACAAGGAGTTCGCCGACTACTGCAAAGGCAACATCATCAAGTACCTCTGGCGCTACCGGCTCAAGAACGGCGCGGAGGACCTGCGCAAGGCGCGGGTGTATCTGAACTGGATGATCGAGGCGGAGGAGCGGGAAGGTCAGCCCGCGTCGGCGCCGGAGAAGGAAACAAAGAGCCCAGCGGCGGCACCGAAGAGCCGTTGGGAAGAGGGGCTTGAGGAAATTGCACGTCTCACTGTCTGCACATATTGTGCGCTGCCAGAAGGTCTCTGTTTGCATGACAACTGTGAGGAGCTTAACCGATGGCTCACCTGCATGAGGGAGGTGCTTGGGCATGCTCACGATTGAGAATGCACAGGTGTTCGGGTTTCAGGCAGCGATCCGCGGCATGAGAAACCCGAAGAACAGTTGGGCGAAGGGCGACAGCACCTTTGAGCTGAGCACGGACGAGAGAGGCGTGCAGATGATCGACCTCGGCCCGGCGGACCGGGAGCTCGCGGCGGCGCTTGCCAACTCCGGTCAGGATCACGGGAAGTTCCTGCGCATGGTCCACGTGCAGCTCGACGTGACCGCGCCGCTGTATTGGTGGAAGGAGGCCGATCAGTACAAGGTCGGCACGGTGACGGACTCGTGCAGCACGATGCACAAGATTCACGCGAAGAAGTTCACGATCGACGACTTCAGCCATGAGCACTTGATGGACGACGCAATGGCGGACGTGTTTCAGGTTCGATCCCCGTGGGACGTTCTGTATTCCACTGTCGATATGCTCAACCTTTGCAGGAAAAAGTTCCTTGAGGACAACGACAAGAAATACTGGTGGCAGCTCATACAGCTCCTGCCGTCCAGCTACAACCAGCGCCGGACGTGGGATCTGAACTACGCGGTGCTGCGCAACATCTACCACGCGCGCAAGAACCACAAGCTCGACGAGTGGCATACGCTGTGCAACTGGATCGAGACGCTGCCGTATGCGGAGGAGCTGATCTGCGGATGACAGATAAACAGCTTGGCGGAATGTTTTCTTCCGCCACGGACGGATGGAGGCGATGACAATGGCTGAATACTTAGAACGCGAAACGGCGGTTATGCGATTGATGCAGGACGGGTGCAGCGCAAAAAACGTACAGACCATCATGGCGCTTCCCGCCGTTGATGTTGACAAAATATCAGACGGATTCCACACTTTCGCGGACTTGTATGAGCAGCGGCTTATTCTATCTGCCGCTCTTGCCAAAAATAATCCGCATGCATGGAAAAGCAAGCGGCATGAGGACGGCAGCGTTCCTTTCGGCGGGGGATGGTTCATTATGGGCTTTGACACCGACGAAGGAAGTTATACATACCACTATGAGCTGAAAGACTGGGGTCTGTTTCAGTGTAAGGAATTGGACAAAGGAAAGCCGTGGGATGGTCACACGTCAAGAGATGTCCGAAGATTGCTTTCAATTCCTGCCGCCGATGGTGCACCGGTACGGCATGGGCGGTGGGTAACGCACTATCGAAGCGGAACGACTGTTGCCGAGGGGTATGTATCAACGTGCTGCGATATGTGGAACAACCGTAAGAGCGATTTTTGCCCCAACTGCGGCGCTCGAATGGACGGTGCGGAATGAGTATCCTTTATTTCATTATGCGGCTGTGCGTCCCGTGGTGTGACAGTGCCGATCATGCGGTTGTGAATGCTCTGCTTTGCATATCCGACGCACTGTGGGTCATAGTGGTCGGCAAAATTTTCGGATGGTGGTGATTGAGGAATGAACCTTGCCAGCATACACATCTCGGATTACGTTGCCGAGCAGAGAAGGAAGATTCCCACGGCTGACGCCGTTCCTCTCTCGGAGCTTATCGAGCTCCGGGACCGGCTCAACGAGGACTGCGTTATCACGAGGCGGGGGCTGCGCGATCTCAACGTGCTGATCGCTAAATACGAAGGAGGAAGAAAGGACGGTAACAATGGAACAGCTTAAACCTTGCCCGTTTTGCGGCGGAGAAGCGAAAGTCTTTATAAAAAGCAGCGTCTCAGCAGGACCGCGTAGATGGTGGAATTTTGGAATAAGTTGCTCTCTGTGCGGTATCGTGTCTCCTCGTACTGATTATCATCTCGAAGTTAATTTTGACAGCGACGGCGAGCTTGAGATACTTCACGACGACAGATCGTTAGCTGCAACAATGTGGAATGAAAGGAGTAAAACATGAAAAAGAAAGCTATGCTGTCCCAGCCGATGGCTGGACGAACGGAACAGGAAATCATTGCAACGCGAAACCGTGCCATTGCCGAGCTGGAACGGCGCGGATATGAAGTCGTGAACACGCTGTTCACGGACGAGTGGTACAGCGCGGAGAAAATGACGGAGCGCGGCGTTGTGCAGATTCCGCTTTGCTTCCTCGCAAAGTCTCTGGAAAACATGAGCCTTTGCCATGCCGCCTACTTCTGCCACGGCTGGCAGAACGCGCGAGGCTGCCGCATTGAGCATGACGCGGCGGTCGCTTACGGGCTGGAGGTGATCGAGGAATGAGCAGTAAATCGAAAAAGCACCGCCGCACACCGATGATGAGCATCACCAAGGCTACCACTGCCGCGGAGATCATGTTCGTGTGGGCGTGGATGGAGTGCTTCCATCCCGGGCCCGAGGACGTGCAGCGCATGAAGGAGAGCCTGAACAACGTCGCCGAGAGCGTGACGCTCGGCAATCTGCGTATCAAAGACATAAAGGAGGCAATCCGCGATGAGCACGGATGGGAAATTCAGTGACCCCGTTGATGATTTTATCAACCCGACGCAGGCCATTTTTGGGAGCGTCTCCTGCGCGATAACCAAGCAGGCAGCGGTATTCCGCAGCAAGGTTGAAAACATGATTTGCCTCGAGTGGGGCTTTGAACGGGACAACCTGATCGCGCGGTTAAACGAGCTGGAGCGCATCAAGAAGCGCCTCGTATACTGCCGCGAATGCCGTTACTACTATGAGACCCCGGCGAACGAGCGCCTCTGCACGAACGGAAAATATGCAAGAGCGACACACCCTTGGAGCTTTTGCAGCGAGGGTATACGAAGGGAGACAGAAGAACATGTGGATGAGTAAGAGATGCCGCCGGATGATGGCAGAGCGGGACGAGGCGAACTCCTCGCTCCGGCGCATGATGGACGAGAACACGGCGCTGGTCAAGAACCTGCGAGGGACGGAAGATCAGCTGGTGTGCGCCCGCAACATGTACGCCCGCCTTTGCAGGGATACGGAGATGGAGATCAAGAAGTGTAACAAAAGCTACACAGACCTCGTCAAGGAAAACGGTCGTCTCCGCGATGACAACAAGCGTCTCAGCATGGACAGAGATGTCGCCATCGGCAAGATGGAGGAAGCCTACGCGCAGTACCGAGAGTTGCGTGACCGTGTGGAAACGCTGGCTCACGGCGCGGAGGAGCTGATCGAAGTGATGATCGAAGAGATGATCGGCGCGGTGCATGGGCTGTGAGGTACACGCCGCGAAAGCACCAGCAGCTCGCCGGGGATTTCCTCCGGGAGCACAACCGCGCCGCCCTGCTTTTGGACATGGGTCTCGGCAAGACGGTCATCACCCTGACCCGGCTCTCGGAGCTGTTCGCGGACTTCGCCGTTGAGAAGGCGCTGGTCATTGCGCCGAAGCGTGTGGCCGAGGACACGTGGATACGCGAGGCGGCCAAGTGGGACCACCTCGCGGGTCTGCGGGTCGTGCCGGTGCTCGGCGACCAGAAGCACCGGCTCACCGCTCTCGCATCTCCGGGCGACATCTACGTCATCAACCGAGAGAACGTGCAGTGGCTCGTAGAGACCTGCGGGAAGCGGTGGGACTTTGACGCGATCATCATTGACGAGCTCTCCTCCTTCAAGTCCCCGAAGGCAAAACGGTGGCGCTGTCTCAAGCGGGTGGCGAAGCTCGCGCGGATCGTGTGGGGGCTGACCGGCACACCGGCGGGCAACGGCTACATCGACCTCTGGCCGGAGATGTTCCTCATCGACGGCGGCGAGCGGCTCGGGCGCACGCTCGGGGAGTTCCGCACCAAGTGGTTCTCCCCGGGCGCGCACAAGGGCAACATCGTCTACGAGTGGAGACTCAAGCCGGGGGCGAAGGAGGACATCGACCGGAGGCTCTCGGACATCTGCCTGTCCATGAGCAAGGAGGACTGGCTCACGCTGCCGCCGGTGGTACACAACACGGTGACGGTGCGCATGGACGCGAAGGAACGAAAGCTCTACGACCAGCTCCGGCGGGACTGCGTGCTGCCTCTGCTCGGCGGGGAGCTCGCCGACATGAAGAACTTCGATCAGGCCATCGTAGGTGGAACGGCGGCGACTCTCTCCGGCAAGCTCCTGCAAATGGCGAACGGCGCTGTGTACGACGAGGACGGAGGGGTGGTACACATCCACGACCGGAAGCTCGACGCGCTCGCCGACATTGCCGAGGAGGCGCACGGGCAGAGCCTGCTCGTGTTCTACTCCTACCGGCACGACATCGACCGCATCCGGGAGCGATTCCCACAGGCCGTGGAGATCGGTGGCTCGGAGACCATCCGCGCATGGAACGACGGAGAGATACCGATGCTGCTCTGCCACCCGGCAAGCGCCGGGCACGGGCTCAATCTCCAGCAGGGCGGGCACATCATTGTGTGGTTCGGTCTGCCGTGGAGCTTGGAGCTGTACCAGCAGGCCAATGCCCGGCTCAACCGCATGGGGCAGGGGCAGAGCGTGATCGTTCACCACGTTGTATGCGAGGGTACGCTTGATGAGAAAGTCCTCTCGGCGCTGACCGAGAAGGACGCCGTACAGAAGGGGCTGCTTGACGCCCCGAAAGGATATGCCTATGACACAATACGAGACCTGTCGTGAGTGGCTGGAGAGCTACCGGGAGCTGCACGCAGAGGTGCGGCGGCTCCGCGCAAAGCACCAAGCGCTCATGGATCAGGCGGCCAGCATCACGGCCCGGCTCTCGCCCACACCCGGCGGCGGGAGCGGAGACCATGAGCAGCTGCTCGCCGCGCTCGCCGACGCCGACGCGGAGACCTCCGCGGCACTACGCCGAGCGGAGCAGCGCGCGGTGCAGATAAAAAACTTTATCACTCGCATCCCGGACAGCACGAGCCGCGCCGTGCTGCGCACACGGTATCTCACGATGCTGAGCTGGACGGAGATCCAGCGCGAGCTCGCACGATCCGGGATGGACTACAGCAAGGACCACCTGTACAAGCTGCACAAAAAGGCATTGGATGAGGCGGAACCGCGATGGCTCCACCTTCTGAACTCGCCGAAGAACGTGAATAAAAATACAAGGGAGGACGAATAAATGTACTACGTTGAAGTGGAGATGAAGGGCGCGGCCTCGGGCACGGGTGTCGTCACCTACCAGTACCGCCACCGCTTCTCGGCGATGGCGCACATCCGCCGCGAGCTGGCGCAGGGTCATGTGTGCGTGATCTACTGGGCAGCGGAGGAGGTGGATAGGGATGCATAAGTACCACAAGATACCGAACATCTTCGAGCGGGACTGCACGAGAGGAAAGAACGGGGTGCTGCTCGACGGCGTGTACACGAGCCCCGAGCTGGAGCTGCTGGCGGACTGCCCGGTGTGGCGCTTCACCGAGAAGGTGGACGGCATGAACATTCGCGTGATGTGGGACGGGGTGCGCGTGATTTTTGGCGGGCGCACGGACAATGCGGCGCTCCCCGCTCCGGTCATCGACAAGCTCACGGAGTACTTCGGCGGCGAGGACAAGGAAGAGCTCTTCGAGCAGCGCTTCGGAGACCGCGAGGTCATCCTCTTCGGCGAGTGCTACGGCGGACGGATTCAGGCGGTCGGGCCGAAGTACGGCGCCTTGGATTTCATCCTCTTCGACGTGAGCTGGAACAGTTCGTACCTGCCGCAGGACAAGGTGCAGGAGATCGCGGAGTACTTCGGTCTCCGCACCGTGCCGGTCGTGGGCGAGGGAACGCTTGGGCAGGGCATCGAGTACGTCCGCCGCGCGCCGCGCTCTCTGCTCTCGGAGGACGCGCCGATGGAGGGCGTGGTGGCCAAGCCCATGGTCGATCTCTACGCCCGCAGTGGCGCGCGTGTGCTGTGCAAGATCAAGGCACGGGACTTCCCGCCGCACTACGCCGGGGGAGCAGAGACAGACGAGGAGAGCGGGTGCGTGTGATTATCACCACAGGCAAGTCGAGGCGCGACACCAAGTGGAAGGCGGAGGACATCGGCTGGGCAGAGCTGTGCTCACGGCTCGGCAGTCCGGTGCGTACCCGCGAGACCTGCCGGGAGTACCGGGCGATGAGCCGCGAGCAGCAGGGCGCTGTCAAGGACATCGGCGGGTTCGTGGGCGGACGGCTCTACGGGCAGAGGCGATGCCGCGAGGCGGTGGCCGACCGGTGCCTCGTGACGCTCGACGCGGACAACGCCAAGCCGGACACGTGGGACGACGTGGCGGCGGTGTGGGAGGGAGCGATGTGCTGCTACTCCACGCACTCCTCCACGCCGGAGAAGCCCCGTCTGCGCTTCGTGATACCCTTAAATCGCGCCGTTACACCGGAGGAGTACCCGGCCATTGCGCGTAAGCTGGCCTCCCGCATCGGGCTGGAGATCATGGACAGCAGCACCTACGATGTGTCGCGTCTGATGTACTGGCCCTCGTGCCCGATGGACGGGGTTCCGTTCTTCGGTGTGCTGGAGGGTGAGCCGACAGACGCCGACGCCGTGCTCCGCGAGTACGGGCTGGGCGAGGCGTGGAGGGACACCACCCTCTGGCCTCTTGGTAAAGGGGAGCAGGAGATCGTCGTGACGGAGAGCCGGAGACAGGGTGACCCGGAGGAGAAGCCCGGCATGGTCGGTCTCTTCTGCCGCGCCTACGACATCCCCGCCGCCATTGACACGTTCCTCCCGGATGTATACGAGCCCGCCGGGGAAGGCCGGTACACCTATCGCGCCGGTTCGACGGTGGGTGGTGCCGTGCTCTACGACGACGGGAAGTTCCTCTACTCCCACCACGGCACAGACCCCTGCGGTGGACGGCTCGTGAACGCCTTCGACCTTGTACGCATCCACAAGTTCCGCGAGCTGGACGGCGGGCGGGAGGAGATGCCGGGCGCGGGTGAGCGCTCCGACGTGACCAAGCTGCCCTCGTATCGGAAGATGCTGGAGTTCGCCGCACAGCAGGACGCGGTGAAACTGCGCACGGCGGAGGAGCGAAGCCGCTGTCTGGAGGGTATGCTGGACGGCGGAGAGGCGGACAGGGACGCGGGCGATACAGACGGGACGGACGAGACGTACATGACCGACGCGGAGGCCGGGGACAACACCGGCTGGGAGCGGGAGCTCACGCTGGACAAGAGCGGAAGCATCGAGCCGACGCCGGGGAATCTCCTGCGTATCCTGCGAAACGACCCGGAGGTGCGCGGCGTGTTCGCCTTCAACCGGCTGAGCGGAGAGCTTGTCCGGCTCAGACCGTGCGCATGGAACCGGAAGGCAGTGCGCAGCCGGAGAGACGGAGACGTGTGGACGGACGTGGACGACGCCCGGCTCCGCGTGTATATAGAGACGCGGTGGGGCATCGACTTCCCACGCAAGCTGGACGACGCCGTGGAGATCGTTGCGAACGACTGCGCCTTCGACCCGTTGCAGGACTACCTGAACGGACTCGTATGGGACGGAGAGGATCGGCTGGACACGATGCTTGTCCGGTGGATGGGCGCCGAGGATACGCCGTTCGTGCGCGCCGCTACACGGAAGTGGATGTGCGGCGCGGTGGCAAGAGCTCTCGTGCCGGGGTGCAAGTTTGACAACATGCTCGTGCTGACCGGCGCGCAGGGCATAGGCAAATCGGAGCTCGGGAGACAGCTCTCGAAGGGATGGTTCACTGACTCCATTGACAAGCTCGGCAACGGGAAGGACGCGCAGGACGCGGTCGGCGGTGTGTGGATCGCGGAGATCGCGGAGCTGTCCGGTATGCGCAAGGCCGAGGTGGAGGACGTGAAGAACTACATCTCGAAGCAGGACGACCGGTTCCGCCGCGCTTACGCGAGGCGCAAGTCCGTGACGCTCCGGCGATGCGTGTTCTACGGCACGACAAACGACTTGGACTTCCTGCGAGACCGCACCGGCAACCGGCGATTCTGGCCGGTCGAGGTGCGCGGCATAGGGCACGGCGAGCGGGTGAAGCACGAGCTCGGCGCGGAGGTTGACCAGCTCTGGGCGGAGGCCGTGGTCCGGTACCGAGGCGGAGAGACGCTGTGGATGGACGGCGAACTTGCCCGGCTCGCGGAGGAGGCACAGGCCGCGCACACCGAGATCGGTGAATACGAGATGGTGCGCGAGCGTGTTCTTGAGTATCTGGATAAGCCGCTGCCCGCAGACTGGGAGACACGGGACAAGTACCAGCGCCGCGCCTACTACGAGCAGGACGGAGCGCTGACCGACCTCGGACGGGAGAGCGGGGCATCCGTCCAGCGCGAAAGGTTTCTCCACCGGGAGATCCTGTGGGAGCTTTTCGGGGAGGAATCGACGCGGGCGAGAAGTAACACCGCCGTCCTTGTGGGTCGCGTGATGCAGTCCGTGCCGGGGTGGAAGCGTGTCCACATGAACACCGGAACAGGATACAAACGTGCGACGCCCCTCGCCCCAGCCCCCGGCTGGGAGTGCGTCAGCACGAAGGACGGAACGAGGTATCGCCGCATAAATTAAGTGGCCTTGTGAATCACTCGTGCGGGCGTTTCCGCCCGCACGAGAGAGGGTGAGCGGGAGCCCCGCTCACCCTTGTTCACAATTAGCACGAGGAGTGAATCAAAGTCATTCACTTTTGCAAAACCGATTCACCCAAAAAACCCTTATACTTCAAGGGGTTTGAATCAAGTGAATGAATGAATGTAATTTTTATAAATCTTTCTAATATATATTTTGTTAACAAATGAGTTTTTAAAAATTGCTGTAGAAGTGTATAGGAAAAAGCGTGTCGATTCATGTACTAATTCACCGCGCACCTGTGGATGCGCTGGCGAGAGGCAGGCGGACAGGAAGGAGGAAGGCTCATGCGGTATGAGTCAGACGTGGAGCGTAGGCTCACGGCTTGCGTGGAACGGGCGGGCGGCGTGTGTGTAAAGCACGGACAGGACGGCTGGCCGGACCGGATCGTCGTGCTCCCGGGCGGCGTGCTCGTATGGGTGGAGCTCAAGCGGCAGGGCGGCAGGATAGCCCCGTTGCAGGAGCTTCGCATGAAGCGGCTGCGAGAGCTCGGGCAGAGGGTTGAGCTCGTGTGGTCTGCGCAGGAGGCCGAGGCTCTGGTGGAGCGGCTCTCGTGCGAGACAGCAACACACGAGAGCAGCGTATAAGAAAAAGCCCCTGACACCGATGCGTGTCAGGGGCTTCGTGTATATGTGCGCTTGGTAGTGTGGGGGTTATCGCTTGTTCGGAGTGTACGGTGCGTTGTTGTCGCCGTCATAGTAGTGCGTCTGCTTATACCAGCGCACTTGTTCGATCGCCCACTGGAGGGCTACGTTGAACGTCACGGCAAGGCCGATGGCGAGAACGAGTACGAGCATCACATCACCCCCTTTCGTACAGCCGTGATGGTGAGCTCCAGCTCGTCGTCCACATCGCTGAAGAGCTGCCACAAACGCTCCAGCGAGTGAGCCGGTTTGCCTGTGAGCGTGATGGAGAGACGGTCAAACGGGAAGCAGGATCCTGTCTGCGGCTCTGTGGCCGCGTCTGCGGGGACTTCGTGCTCGTCCGGTGCAGGGATGGCCTCCGACGCAACGTCGCTCTGAGCGCATTCTGGTGCGTCAGGCGTGACGAACGTGAACCATGCAGCCCTCTGTTCCCGGGTCTGGCGGTGGTTCTCACGCGATACGGAGCAGGCGGTGAGGAGGTTGTACACGGTGCTCTTGGAGCAGCCGAGCATGTCTGCGAGCTGCGTGTCGGTGGGGCAGTAGCGTTGCATGAGGCCGGTGAAATACTCACGGTGCAGGTCTTGGCTCCAGCCGGAGAGCTCTGCCTTGGTGTGCGGTGCGTTCATGTTGTAGGTGTTCACGATTCCGTTCCTCCGTTTCATCTGTGCAGGTGTGAGATACTCATGCGGGAGTGTGCAGCGCTTGGACTTGGAGCCGCAGACCCGGTGCCTTGCGCCCCGGGCTGCGGACTTCGTTTCCCGCTGCTGCTCCACGAAGGTGAAGCGCTCGTCCGTCATCATACGTCGCCCCACCCACCCTCGCAGTCCACCTCGAAGGCGTAGAAGGCGTCGTACTTGAGCGGCTTTTCGTCCGGGCCGAACACGCCGAGCACAACGTCGTGGTTGATGTCCGGCCATGCCACCATGGTCTCCTCGTCCAGCAGCCACACGTTGCCCCGGGTGTCGAGGAACACCTCGTAGCTCTCGTCCGTGACCTTGTCGCCATCCACCGTCACGTAGTAGGCGCCGTCTACGTCCGTGACAGCCATGAGCCGACGCCGCACCACGTCGTCGTCCTCCCAGCCGTAGACCGAGGAGCAGTCCCTCCATGCGGAGTCGGTGTCCGTGAGGAAATACCCGCGGGGGTACGAGCTGAGGTACTTCGGCTTGTACGGCTCCCACGAGTAGTTGCTGTACAGGATGCCCTCGTGCTCGTTGAACGAGCCGACCGTGTGGATGCTCCCGTCGCCGAGCAGGAAGGCGAGCTTGCTTTCGCACAGCGTCTCCACGAGCTGCATGAGGCTCTTGTTCTCGTAGAACGTCGGGCAGCCCTTGTACAGGAGCGAGAGCTCGGATGCGATGAACTCCATCGTGTCGGAGGTCTCCTTGTCTCTGGGCGACACGGTGCGTATGATGCCGTTGTGAGCGACACCAATGTCGGTCACAAAACGCAGCTTGCGCAGGGCCGCGATGTTCCCCGACAGGGGGAAGGGGTGGGTGTTCGAGGGTCTCGTGCCGCCGTGCGTCGTGATGCGGAAGTGCATCACGACACCGGTGGCGGTGAGGTCTACGGTCTTGGCGGTGCGATCAAGCGCCGCCGTGAATTCATCCAGCGTCATGAAGCCCTTCTCGATGACGACCTTGCCGTCGTGGGCATACATGAATCCGGCTCCGTGGGGGTTTGCATACCACATGGTCTCGATGGTCTCAGCGTTCGGCAGGGCAATGCCCGCAGGTTTCGCAGCGATAATGCACATAATCATGTCCTCCTTGTATGTGTGTATGTTGTGTGTATGTGTGTCAGTTACCCACGCGGCGCAGGTTCGACGCGACGACGCGCCAGCCGTCGGAGTAGCTGGGGAGAAGCCCGTTGCAGTTGTGCCCGCGGCCGTAGGACAGCCAAGATGCCTCGCACAGGGGGACATCGTCAACGTTGGCGCACATCGAGAGCAGGTACGTACCGGTCATGTTCGTCACACGGTGGGCGTCCGAGCGGCTCGGGTCGATGACCTTCACACGGTCGCCGGGGAGGAGGCCGTATTCCATGAACACCTTGTGTGTGATGTCGCAGTCACGGCGGGACAGATAGTGCTGTCCGACGTAAGCCACACGGCGAACATCCCTACGGACCAGACCCCAGCACCGCCCGTCTCGTCCGTGGCGCATGTCTTCTGCGGACTCCCAGCGGTGGGCGCCGGGGGCGAACCACTCGACGAGGAGCCAAGCTCCCGCGCCGGTCGCATAATCCATCACGAGACCGCAGCACCCGACGGGGTTGGTATCGTCCGAGCCGGGCGCCACGCAGCAGACGATGTCACCCGGCTGGAGCGCCGAGCTGTCGCTGTCATCGAGCGCTATGTCGCAGCCGCAGGGGAAGAGATCCTCACCGGCAGCCGGTTCGGGCAGGGGCTCGACCACGGGGATGTCGTTCACCTTGGCGTCGGAGAGGGGAGCCATACGGCGGGAGCAGTAGTCCGTAAGCTCCTCGTGCTCACCGTAATGCACGAGCTCATCCCACGTAACGGTGAGGCAGTCCTCCAGCTCGTTCTCTTTGGCGTACAGGGCGAGGTTGCTGACAAGCTCAAGGCAGGCGAGAACCGTGCCCGGGTTGAGCGTTCCGCGGAAGATGCGAACCTCCACGGTGCTGTCGTTCTTCACGTTCACCGCACGGTACCGGTCGCAGCGGAGCTGTGCGTAATACGCCCCAAGGAACGCCTGCTCGTCATTGCCGAGGCGAGTTCCGGGCTTCACGTATTCCGCCCAGCGGGTCTCACCCCCGCGGCGGGAGAAGCGGACGAACCAGTCCTTCAGGCGGTACGTGATGAGCGACATCTTCGCCGCCGTGTCCCAAGGGCGATCGCCGAGCTGGGCTCTGCCAACGTGAACATGCAGGCCGCAGGTGTCCGTATCGTGAGAGCGGAAGCCGTTGTCCAAGCTCGCCTTGCACACGTCCGCCCAAGGGAAGCGCTCCTTGTGCCACGCGAGAGTGCCGGGGTGCGTGACGATCTCGTAGCCGTTCGACGAGAGCGAGCCGTCGTGCTTGCAGTAGCACCGGTCCGTGATGCGGTAGATGTCGGCCAAGGCGTCGCTCACGCTGTCGCCGCCGTCGCACTCGAGCTCCACGCCGAACGTGAGAGCCTCGCCAAGGTAGCTCGACAGGCCGTCGTCGGCTTCGGTCGTGCCGAACACGGGGCTGGGCTTGTAGCCGTAGCTGTGCAGACGGGAGGCGGGGGCGCAGTCGGCGCAGTAATACTCGCAGGAGTCGTCATCGTACACGGCATCGCTCACACGCATGACCTCGCCGCAGCAGCTGCAAGAGCACCAGTCGTCCGAGCAGTTCACGCAGACATCGTGATAGGCGTCCGAGAACGCGATGTGGTCGTCGTCGAAGTAGTTGCCGCAGTCATCGCACCGGCGGTAATTGCGCTCGGCGCAGTCCTCGCAGACGTAGCCGGAGGCACGAGTGTTGGGGTTCACCTCGACGGCATCGTCCTCCGGGTACCACGTGCCGCAATCCTCGCAGCAGAAATACCCGTCGTCGAGGCAGCTCTCGCAGACGTTATACCCGTTGCCCGTCTCCGTGAGCTCGTCGCAGGGGAACCACTCGCCGCACTCATCGCACTGGCCGTACTCACGGTCGAGGCAGCTCTCGCAGACGTGATCCCCGTTGGCGACGACGGCGCAGTCGGCGATCTTCACGATGGCGCCGCAGCAGGCGCAGGTGGTCTCGCCATCGGGCAGGATGGGCTGGCCGCTCGGAAGCGTGGGGGCTTGGTCGGCGGCGGTGTCGGCGGTGGCGTTCAGGTTCTCGTACATGTTCTCGTTCATGGGTGTGCTCCCTTCTGCCGGTGTAGCGACCGGCGGCGCTGATTTTTTTTTCCGGGGCAGCGGCGGAGCATCGGCGGCTGGCAGCCAGCCCCTGTCGCTCTCTTGCTGTCTCTTCACTTCGTTCAGAGACAGCGAGAGCGACAGGGGCGTGGGGTTCGCGCGCGAAAATGCGGGCGCGAACATGAGCGCGTACAGGCGAGCACGAGGGAGAAAAAATTTTTTCTCGCACGAGGGGAATAACAGCGAATAACAGTTACACGATGCGTACACTGTATGCTGAAAAGATTTTGAAGGGAGGGACTCGTACATGGCACGCGAGGATTTGATCGACATGCGCGACAGACCAGTGGAAGAGCAGAAGGAAATCATGGCGGCAGGTGGGCGCGCGTCAGGCGTCGCAAGACGCAAGCGGCGCACGTTCCGCGAGTCGCTCAAAGCCATCCTTCAGCTCGACGTAAGCGACCCGGATGTGAAACACGAGCTGTTGGAAAACGGACTCGACCCCACGATTCTGAACGCTATCTCGCTCGGGCAGGCCGTGCAGGCGCAGAAGGGGAACACCGATGCAGCCCGCTTCGTACGCGATACGATCGGCGAGAAGCCACGCGAGGGTCTGGAAATCGGCAACCTCGACGACCGCCCGCTCGCCACGATCGACATGAGCAAGCTCTCGGACGACGAGCTGCGTGCGATGATGGCTGCTCGAAGCGATGATTCCGACGAGTGATGTTGCACGAGTGTTGCACAAAACCCATGCGCAAACCGGGAAAGCCTTGAGAAATCAGGGCTTTTCTTGCGTTCATGCACAAATGCCGTCAATGTGAGCGGCGGTTTCCCACGGTGCGGGCGCGGCATGGATCGCGCGACGCGCTGGCTCGCACGAGGAGAACCGGGTTCAACTCGCGCAAGGCGCGCACGATGAGCTGGCTCGCGCGAGGGAACCGGGAGCCGCGCGACGCACCGGGCGAAAGCATCTCGGCCATCCGCGGGCGGAGAGCCCGTTCGAGCGGGAATGGAAAGCCCAGCATAAAAAAAGCCCCGCTCCCCGGAGGGAGCGAGGCATTACTCAGAAGCTCTGCTGAAGCGCGATCGTGAGAGCGCTCACGAACTTCTGCTTCTGCTCATTGGTGAGTTCCGTGATGAGGAGCTGGACAAGCGCGTCCATCACCTGACCGACGACCGGAGTGGGCGCGTCGATCTCGATGACCTCCGGTTCGACTTTGTCGTCTGCGGTTACGACGCTCTTGACGGCGACCGGCTTCTTCGTCTTCTTCGGAGCGGCCTTTGTCTTCGGCGTCGGTTTCGGCTCAGCCTTCGTCTTGGCCGGTGCGGGCGTCTTCGGGCTGAGAGCATCCCGCTCTTCCTTGGTTCCGCGATACCAGACACGGAAGAAGTAGCGCTCCACCTGATAGCAGGCGAAGGAGTTCTGCTGCGCGTCCTCGCCGAACTTCAGTCCGCCGACGAGAGAGGAGAGCTGAGTAAGCAGCTCCGGTGTATCCGGTTTGCTGCCCCACGCCTTCTGCTTGCAGATGAGCGTGAGCTTGCGGGCGACTTCCGCCAGCGCCTTTTGGCAGACGGCCTTCGTCTGCGGTTGGCTCCAGTCGGCGGAGAACTTGTAGTAGGACTGGTCGCACTTGCGCATGTTCTGGTAGCGGGCGGTGGTGAATTCTTTGATCGTGAGTTCGTTCATTTCGACGAACCTCCTTTTGTATATGTAAGCGAATGTTTTCATCCACTCCACCCGAAGGAAAGCGAAGCGAGCCCCGCCGCAGCGGGCCGTCGGTTTTCCTCCTGCTTCGTCCGCAGTGAGCGCGCCCCCGGCGCCCGGTGGGTTTTTTCCCCGGTCCGTCCGGAGAGATGGGCTGGATTTTGAGCAGTCCGTTCGCGGCGCTTCCGAGTACCCACACCCACGGGGTGTGGGTATGACCCTTTTCGCCCGGCGCGTCGCGCGGCTCCCTGTTGCCGTATATTTGCACGAACCCCCACGGGGTGGGGCTAACGGTTAACATAACCCCTCTTCACCTCTTCGGGGAGTCGGGCGTTTACCTATACAATTTTCTGTAAAGAGGTGACCCACTTCCATGCCGGGTGATCTGACAATCCTACAAGCCGAACTCGCATCACGCGAGCTGGCGCGGAGAAGCTACGCCGACTATCTCGCGCTGACCACACCGGGGTGGAAGAATACAAGACTCTCCCGCTTTCTGGCCGACACCGTGCAGCAGTTCATCGAGACACAGACCGGGAATGCCTACGACATCCTCGTTGTGGAGTGCCCGCCGCAGCACGGTAAATCCATGTCGCTGACCGAGGCTTTCCCGAGCTGGTATCTCGGCAAGTACCCGACCAATCGCGTCATCGAGGCCAGCTATAACGAGGAAACGGCGGAGCGATTCAGCCGCCGGAACAAGGAAAAGATTCTCAACTATGGCGGCGCGCTTTTCGGTATAGGCATCGGAGACATCAACCGTGCCACCGAGTTTGAGCTGAACAACCATCAGGGGCGCATGATAAGCCGCGGCATCATGTCCGGCATCACGGGCAACCCGGCGAACCTGCTCCTCATCGACGACCCGATCAAGAACCGCGTAGAGGCGGACAGCCCCACCACTCGCTCCCGTATCTGGGACGAGTGGCAGAACTCCCTCAAGTCCCGTCTCGCCGCCGGGGCGAAGGTCGTGCTCATTATGACCCCGTGGCACGAGGACGATCTCGCCGCGCGTATTCTGCGCAGCGAGCACAACGCCAAGCTGCTGCGGCTCCCCGTAGAGGCGGAGGAGGGCGACCCGATGGGGCGCTCCCCCGGAGAGCCTCTGTGCCCGGAGCTCGGCAAGGACGCAGAGTGGCTGCGGGATTTCAAGAACGCCTATGTCCGAGACCCGGACGGCGGCGCGAGAGCGTGGGCGGCTCTCTACCAGTGCTCCCCTCGCGTGGAGGAGGGCAACCTGCTGCGGCGTGACTGGTGGCAGTACTACCGGGAGGACGCGCTGCCGAAGCTCGGCACGGAGGTCATATCCGTGGATGCCGCGTTCAAGGACAAGGACAGCAACGACTTCGTGGCGATCTCTGTCTGGGGCAAGCGAGGGAACGACTACTACTGCCGGTACATGATGAACCAGCACCTGAACTTCCTCGCCACGATTCAGGCGATCCGGGCGGTACGGATGCTGTACCCCGGCGCCCGTGCTGCACTGATCGAGGATAAGGCGAACGGCAGCGCGATCATCAACGTGTTGCAACAGGAGATGTTCTGCATCCCTGTCAACCCGCGCGGCGGTAAGGTGGCGCGCGTGAACTCCATATCCGCGGCGATCGAATCCGGGCATGTGTATCTCCCGATCGGTGCGCCGTGGGTCAACGATTTCGTGGACCAGTGCGCGGCGTTCCCGAATGCGGCGCACGACGATATGGTGGACTCCATGAGTCAGGCGCTCTCGTATCTGCTCTACGCTTCAGGCGTGGCAGAGCTTCCCGAGCCGACCGAGGAGGAGAGAGTCGTGCAGGGCGAGGTGCGGGCGTTTCTCGACTCGGACACACTGTTCAACCCCTACGGGGAGGACGCCGGTGAGCTGATCTCCCGGCAAGGAGGATGACATGACAAATTTCGTATACGGCGGTCTCGGTGTGCTGGCGGTGCTGGCGCTGCTGGGTATCGGCGCGTTTTTGGGCTGGAAGCTCCGCAGAGCCTACGACCGGCACAACCGCAAGGTGGTGCGCGAGGGCGTGACGGAGGAGCAGATCCGGCGATTCCATGCAGATCAGGAGGCGTTCTCGGCGATGATGAATTACTCGCCGGAGATCGCATACGGGCTTCCCGAGGCGCAGGAAGCACCGCGGAAGGAGTGATAGCTCTTGGCGAGAAAGAAGACCCGAAACAAAACGCAGGTCTGGGAGAACTACGAGCGCGGACGAGCGTACAACAACGGACTGGTGCCGAACCAGTACCGGCTGGTGAACACGAACATTGAGTTCTTCGCCGGGAACCAGTGGCTGCACATGCCGGAGACCCCGGCCATGAGCCGACTGCCGAAGCCGACGTTCAACATCATCAAGCGTGTTGCGAGCCTCTTCGTTGCGTCGCTCACGTCGAGCGCCACGACGATCGCGTTTGAGCCGCTCGCGTACTACGACGGCACGAACGAGGCAGACCCTTCCAGCAACGCGGCTGCCTTCGCCACGGCGGAGGTGCAGAACCTGCTGGAGAAATTCAAAATGGACTACCGCATCCGTGACGCCCTCTTCGACGGGGCGCAGACGGGTGACTACTGCGCGCACTTCTACTGGGACCCGGACGCTCTGCCCTACGGCGGCGCGTTTGGCCCTTACCGCGGTGAGATACAGATGGAGCTGGTGGACGGGCTGAACGTCATGTTCGGCAACCCGAACGACCGGTGTGTCGAGAGCCAGCCGTACATCCTCATCGTGGGGCGCGACACGGTGGAGAACCTGCGCGAGGAGGCGGAGCGCAACCGCAAGTTCCGCCCGAAGGACGAGTCCGTCGGCGAGTTTCTGGACTACGCCATTCAGCCGGACTATGACACGGCTTGGCAGGCGGGCATCGGCGGGAAGCACGAGCTCATGCCGGACGACGACGGCACGGGCAAGGCGCTGTACTGCTACATGTATTACAAGGTACCGGGCGAGGAACCCGTCATTGACCCGAAGACCGGTCAGCCCATGATGGAGGTGGCCACCGATCGCAAGGGCAACCCGATCTTCGAGAAGGATGAAAACGGGAAGCCGATCATCGCCAACGACGGCACGCCGCAGTACAAGATGCGGAAGGTGATGCAGACGGTAACGACCGTGCATGTCACCAAGGCGACGAAGACCTGTACGATCTTCGAGGACGTGGACACCGGCCTCACCCGCTATCCGGTGGCTTGGGGCAACTGGGAGCGGCAGAAGAACCAGTACCACGGGCGCGCGCTCGTGACGGGCATCGTGCCGAACCAGATCTTCATCAACTCCATGTTCGCCATGGTCATGCGTCACTTGCAGCAGCTCGGCTTCCCGAAGCAGATTTACAACGCCGACGTTATCAGCCAGTGGACGAACGAGATCGGACAGGCCATCGGCGTGCGCGGAATGCAGCCGGGGCAGAACATACAGCAGGTGGCATACACATTGCAGCCCGCGGATATGTCCAACCAGATCATCGCTACGATCGACAAGGCCGTGGCGTACACGAAGGACTGTCTCGGCGCCACGGACGCGCAGCTCGGCAACGTGCGACCGGACAACACCTCCGCCCTGATGGTGCTACAGAGCGCCGCCGAGGTGCCGCTGGAGAATACCCGGGCGAACCTGCACGAGTGGATGGAGGACATCGGCGCGATTTTGCTGGACATGATGGGCACCTATTACGGGGAGCGTCCCATCGTCCGTGAGCGAAAGATGGACGAGCCGGTGCAGCAGACCGGAGGAACGCCGCAGCTTGACCCGTTCTCCGGGCTTATGAGCACACAGAGCGTTACACGAAAGGTTGTGGAGACGTTCGACTTCTCGCAGTTCAAGCACCTTTACCTGAACGTGCGGGTGAACGTCGGCGCGACGACCTACTACTCGGAGATCGCCATGGTGCAGACGCTGGACAACCTGCGCCGCGACGGTGTGCTGAACATGATCCAGTATCTGGAGCGCGTGCCGGACCGGCTGGTGCCGCAGAAGGCCGAGCTCATCGAGAGCCTCAAGGCGAAGGCCAAGCAGGAGGCGCAGGAGCTCGCCACGCAGCAGCAGATGCAGATGAACAACGGCATCATCCCCGGCTCGGACGGACAGGCGATCGGCTCCATGACCGAGGCGCAGGAGGCCGCCGCCGGTGCTGCGGAGGCTGCCCGCCACCGACTGCCGCCATCCGGGACAAGCCCGGTGGCGGGTGGCGCCATCGACGACGCCAAGGCGTTCGCCTCCCTGCCGCCCGGTATACAGAGCCGGTTTCAGGATATACCCGGCGCCCGCACGAAGGCGACCGTGCTCAACCACGGTCGTATACTGGCAAAATAAGAAACGACCCTCTCCGCCGGAGAGGGTCGAACTATAAGGAGGATACCAATGGAAGAGCTGTTTGGAAAGTTCCGCGAGGACGAGGCGGAGAAGGACGAAGCGCCTTTCCGCAAAAAGAAGAAGTTTAAGAAGAACGCCGGGCTGGAGAAGCCCGAGCCCGAAGAGACCGAGGAAGACCCCGATGTTGAGGACCTCGTAGAGCGCATGGCCGGAGCTTCCGCGAGCGCCGTTCGCGCTAAGAACCGCTTCAAAAAGCGCGGCAAAGGATTCCCGCCCAAGAAGGACGAGGACGAAGAAGAATAAGCCCACTCGGGGCAAAGCCCCTTGTGAATAGATCATCCGCTCACCATGCGGAGGAAGGAACAACTATGAACGAGAACACCAACACGGTCGAGACCGCGAAAGATGATTATCCCGAACTGCTGCCGGAAGGCTGGAGCGGCGCAGAGGGAGAGGACATTTTCAACCCCGCTACGTGGGGCGTGACCGAGCTGCCCGGCGGGGTGGACGGTGACGAACCCGACACGGAGGAAGACGCGGAAGAGGACGAGGAGACTCCCACCACAGACGATCCTGACGATACCTCGAAGACCGGTGCCGGAGACGATGAGGAGAGCCCTACCACGGCGACCGATTCGGAGGACGGCAAGCTGCACTTCACAGCGAACATCGACCACAAGGAAGAGAGCGTAGCTCTCGATCCTGCCGAGCTGCCCACGATCTACCAGAAGGCGCAGGCTCTGGATCGCTACCAGACCCGCGTGCGCGAGCTGGAGGCGGAGCTTGGCCGCTTCGACAAAATTGCGAAGGGGCTGAACTACGCCGACCGCAGCGCTATGCACGACGGCATCATCGACAACATCGTGCAGACCTACATGGACGAGCACCCGGGCGTTCCGGACGACATGGCCCGCGACTATGTTACCCGGAAGTTCGCGCTGGAAAAGCTCCCCGCGGCGGAAGACGCGAAGCCTGTGGAGGAGAGTGGACGCGATTATCGCGCGGAGGTTGCAGAGCTTTTCCGAGCTTTCCCGGACGCCCGAAACGAGCGCATCCCGGATGAGGTGACGAACAATGCCGTCGCCTCGGGGAGACCGCTGCTTCAGGTGTACATGGACTACAAGCTCAAGCAGACTTCAGCCAAGGCAAAGACTGCCGAGAAGGAAAACAAGATCCTCCGGCAGAACGCCGCCGCGGCGCAGAAAGCCCCCGTCCGCCGATCCACCGGCGGAGGCAAGACGGACACCAAGCCGTCGGACCCCTTCGTTGATGGTTTCAACAGCGACGATAAGGGCTGGTAAAATCTAATACCTCAGCGCCAGCGGCGGGAAAATTTTTATTTTATTAAAGGAGAGATTATCCCATGCCTGCTGGTATTAACCTTGCATCCCGCTATTCCACGAACGTTGACGAGAGATTCACTCGTGAGTCTCAGGCTATGCTCGCTCTGAACAACGACTACGAGTTCACCGGTGTGCAGACCGTCAAGGTCTACAGCATCCCCGTGGCCGTTATGACCGACTACGCCAAGTCTGGCTCCTCGCGTTACGGCACGCCCGACGATCTGACCCGCAACGTTCAGAGCATGACGCTCACCCGCGACCGTGCCTTCACCTTCATCATCGACAAGGGCGACAAGATCATGTCCGAGATGGTGTCTGATGCGGGCAAGGCCCTTTCGCGTCAGCTCAACGAGGTGTGCGTGCCTGAGTTCGACACCTACGTTTTCCGCACTCTTGCCGCCAAGGCTACGGCCTTCGGCAACTACGACGACACTCAGGCGACGAAGGAGAACGCCTACGAGCTGTTCCTGAACGCGCAGGAGAAGCTGGGCAACGCCAATGTCCCGGATCAGGGCCGTGTGTGCTTCTGCTCCTACCGCTTCGCCAATCTGCTGAAGATGGATCCCGCTTTCATGCGCTACGGCGACGCGAGCCAGCAGATGCTCATCAAGGGCGTCATCGGTGAGGTGGACGGCTGCAAGATCGTCAAGGTCCCGGCCACCCGTCTTCCCATCGGCTGCAACTTCCTTCTCACGCACCCCGTGGCCGCTACGGCTCCGAAGGTGCTGGAGGACTATAAAATCCATGACAATCCTCCGGGTGTCAGCGGTTGGCTTTGTGAGGGCCGCCTCATTTACGACTGCTTCGTCCTGAACGAGAAGCGCGCTGCGATCTTCTATCAGGGCAGCCAGCAGGTGCTCGGTATGCTCGATGTCCGTACCTTCGCGGTCGGCGGCGGCAAGACGAGCATCATGCTGAACGGTGAGGCCGAGACCGGCCACACGCTGGCCTACGCCACCGCGGCTGACGCGGCCACTCTGGCTGCCGTCGCCTACGGCACGGCTCCGACCGGCACCACCGCCATGGACACCAACCCGATCACCATTACCCCGACCGCTGGTCACACCGTGGTCCGCGTGGTTGAGCTGGACGCCGCCGGTAAGGCTGTGGCCTACGGCGATGCGCTGATTAACCTCTAATCAGCCAAGGAAAGGAAGAGCGGTTCTTCGGAGCCGCTCTTTCTAAAGCGGTTTGGCGCTGACCGACAACAGCGCGAAAGAGGACAAGTGGGAATAACACGGCCTGAACAGGGGAAGCGGGTGGGTCCCCGCCGTGCATTTGAAGGAGTGAAACACATGACATACGGAGAGGCGAGAGACGCCGCGCTGTATCTGATCCATCAGGAATCGATTGCCGGGCAGACGATTCCGGTCACCTACAACAATCAGCAGGATTATCTGTATCGGATTCCGAGCCTCGTGAACGCCGCGCAGATGGATCTGGCGACGACGGCGAAGAAGATTCCGGCGTCTGTCATGCTCAGCGAGCTGGACCTTGAAGAGCGGTCCGGGTCGTATATTTACACGCTGCCCAAGGATATGTGGCAGCGCCGGGGCTCGGGGCTTCTCGTACCGGTGCAGCGCCCCGGAGAACCGGCGCATTTTACCCGGTTCAACAACGTGCGTATGCTCGACCGGAACAGGTTGATCCTCCCGATGTGTCTCCCGATGGAGACGATTGTGGAGTATTTCCGCTACCCGGTGCGGCTCGGCACCGCTCCGGCGGACACGGACGAGCTGGACAACGTTCCGGAGGCGCAGGAGGCAGTCCCGTACTACGTTGCCGCGCATCTCGTGATGCAGGACGACGCCTTCCGGTACGCGACGCTGTTCAACGAATACACGGCAAAGAAGGACAGCATGATCGAGCTGCCGTCCACAGAGCCGGGCACCGTGCAGGATGTCTATTTCCCGTGCGCGGGAGACTACAGCTTCTGGGGGTGAGCGCCGATGAGCAAAAACGGAATGCCCACATTTCAGCAGCGCTCATCCGGCTATGTGAACCTGACGCGCCTACCGACACCGAAGAGCGAGTACATCGTGAATTTCCCGGAGCTGACCGGCGGGCTGAACCTGTACGACCCCGATTACCGGCTCTCGCCGAAGGAAAGCCCCGATATGCTGAACATGCTCTGGAAGAACGGCACGCTCTGCTCCCGCGCGGGGCAGGCGTACGCCACGGCTGCTGCGCTCGGAGCGGGCCGGTGCGCCTATGAGGGGCTTTACTGGGGCAACGCCTTTCTGCATATAAACAGCAGCATTTATTATGCAGAGCCGTCGGATGATATGCAGCTCACCGAGCTGTGCGACCTCTCGGCGCTGTACCCCGGCTACGCTCCGGCGCGGGGAACGTTTCTCCGCTATGGGGACGATCTGTTCTACAAGGCGCCCGGAGTTTTCGTGCGCATCCACTACAACGGCACCGGCTTTGTGTGTTCCGATGTCGCTGCGACAGCCTACACCCCGGTCACCTACATCAATGCGGACTGGAGCAGCGGCGCCGGTACGGCGTATCAGCCGGAGAACCGTCTCAGCGCGAAGAAGACGATCTGGTATAACGCCGCGCACAAGAGCGAAACGGAGACCCTCTCCGGCGACGGAGCGACGAAGAGCTTTACGCTGACGAAGGAGTTCGTGTATCTCACCGGCGTCACGGTAAACGGCGCGACCGTGGGCAACTGGACGGTGTCCGGGCAGACGCTCATCTTTTACGTCGCCCCCGCCGAGGGGACGAACAACATCTCCGTGACCGGAGAGGTCCCGGAAAAAACCTACCGTCTCCCCGTGACCGGCGCGACGATCGCTTCCGTTACGGTGGACGGACAGGCGCTGCCCGCGGACGGCTACACACACGACCCCGACACCGGGATCGTGACGCTGACGACAGCCGCGCCGGTCACGCAGCCGCTCAGCTCCAACACGGTGCGCATCACCTACAGCAAGGCCAACCCCGACGCTCTCGCCAGCATCATGGACTGCCCGTACGCCATCGTGTACGGCGGCGACCAGAACATCTGCATGGTGGTCGGCGGCTGCAAGGCGCAGCCGAACGCTTTCTTCTGGAACGGCAACAACGTAGCCATGGACGTGAGCTACTGGCCGATGGAGCAGTATAACCTCGGCGGCGATACGGAGGAGGCCGTGACGGGCTTCGGCAAGCAGCAGGGTCTGCTGGTGGTCTTCAAAACGAAGAGCGTAGGCAAGGGCACGATGTCCTTCACAACGCGCAACGAAAATGTCGAGGTCCCGCGAAAGGTGATCGAGATCGATTACACCTCCATCAACAGCCGGACGGGCTGCGATCTTCCGTGGACGATCCAGCTGATCGAGAACAACCTGTGCTTCTGCAACACGGAGCAGGGAGCGCACATCATCCTCGACAGCAGCGCGGCGCAGGAAAACAACATCGTCGGCATCAGCCGGAAGATCGACGGCGACAACGGGCGGTACGGACTGCTTCAGCGACTGCGCAGTCGGTGTCCAGCTTCGACGACAATACCCGCTACTGGCTGGTCATTGACGGGGACGTGTTCTGCTGGGACTACATTCTGAGCACCTACCAGAATCCGAGCTGGTTTTATCTGGAGAATATCCGGGCGGCGTCTCTGATCCGCGCCGGGACGAGGACCTACTACCTGTCCTACGAGGGCAGGGTCGTGGTGTTCGACGCGAGCTTTTCGGATTTCGGCGAGCCGTTCATGCGCCGGTATCAGTTTGCGACACAGTTTTTCAGCTCCTATGACCGAATGAAATCGGTTACGCGAGCGATATTCAGCCTGCGGTCGGACACCGATCTGGACGTATGGATCACGTATAAATCCGACTGGGAAAGCCGAGACGACCTGACGCGGATCAAGCACATCAACTGGCGGCTCGTACCGCGCAATCTCCGGTTCCGAAGTCTCGCGGCGAGCCGATTTGCCGTGGTGGCCATCCGCGCGCCGCGGTGCATCCATGTCCGGCATTTCACCATGGTGCTCTCCTGCAACACGGTCGGCTGCGACATGCCGATTCTTTCGGCGCAGGTATTTTACAAATTTGAAGGAAGGGATCGCTAATGGCACTTTCTCCGCTTGAGAGCTTCGTCTATACCCGAGACTGGACGAAGCCCGCAGACTTTCCAACCTTTGAGGATGACGAAACCGTCGTCCGCGCGGACATGCAGTTTCAGCCGAACGAGCTGAAAACCTTTATCAACAACGTTCTCGTGTCGTTCATCAACACCGAGCTGATCCCGCTGGTGGACGCGCTGGTGTCGGGAACGATCCCCCCGGACAGCGTTTACACGGAGGCGATCCAGAAGGGCGCCGTGACACTGGAGAAGCTGGCATCGGAGGTGACCGCCAAGGCACTCGGAGCGCCCGACAAGGTGAACGGCGTCGCACCTGACGCCTCCGGGAACATCACGGTCACTGGCGAAAAGATCCCGATGAGCGCCTCGGACGCCACGACGCTCGCCGGGAAGATCAACGCAAAGCAGACGATGACGCAGAGCCTGACAGCGGAGACCGCGCTGGCGGACGATGATTACGTACCGTTCTATGATGTCTCCGCCTCCGCCAACCGGAAAACGCTCTGGTCTAACATCATCGCAAAAATCCGCGCGGCCTTCAAGACCACCGCACTGCCCGTCGATTCCGGCGGCACGGGGGCCGCAGACGCGGCAACGGCGCGGGCAAATCTGGGAGTCACCCCGGCGAACATTGGAGCGATCGCCACAACGGCGGGCGCGGTGGGCACAGCGAATCTCGGCGGCAAGGTCGTTACGGCGGAGAAGATCGCGGACAAGACGGTCGGCGCGGGTCAGCTCGCCGACGACATCCCCTACACCAAGTTCGGCATTGCCGCCGATCAGGTGCGGCACCTCTACACCGGGACGAGCGAAACACCGCCCGCCGAGTGGCAGCCGGGCGATATATACCTACGGTATTCTATGTGAGGTGAACGGAATGGCGTGGAGCAAAACAGCGCCAGAACTGCCGAACGGCAGCGCGTGGGAGCAGACGATCACAAAGACAAACTTTTTTGTGCTGAACTGGTTTGTACTGAGCGGCGAATACTCTATTGCAAGGTTGGAAGGGAAACAGTTTGCCGTCCGTGTTTTGGTGTCCCCAAGCGGCGGTTCTTACGGCAATCATCCGGAGTACGGCAGCTTATATCTCCGCTGCGACATCGGAAGTGTTCGGGGGACAGCTGAAACGCCCGGCAATCTCCCCAAAACGCCAACGTATTGGTATTTCGTTGGAGAAGCTGATGCGGGGACGGAAATCACCGTTGTTTACGGGGCAGCAGACACCGCTTCCAGCCAAAGCAACGGCACGGTCAAGCTGACTGCTCCGGCGCTGCTCGGCGATGTGCTGTATTTGAACGTGAACGGCTCGGCAAAGCAAGTGACGCGCGTTCTGCTGAATGTCAACGGAACGGCACAAGAAGCCCTTGTCAAAGCCAATCCATAAGGAGGAACATGGAAATGACAGAAAAAGAACTTCGACAGAAAGTCGTGTCCACTGCTCTCGCGTGGCTGGGGACGCGCGAGTACAGCGCCAAGCATCAGGAGATGCTGGACATCTACAACTCCCAGAGCCCGCTTCCCAGAGGCACGCGGATGCTCGCCTTGTGGCCGTGGTGCGCAGCGTTCGTGTCCACGGTCTCCCTCCAGTGTGGCCTGCGCGACATCATGCCGACCGAGTGCGGATGCCCGGGCATGGTGCGGCTCTATCAGGAGCTCGGGCGTTGGGTGGAGGATGATGCCTACGTCCCATCTCCTGCCGATGTCGTTTTTTACGACTGGCAGGACACGGGATACGGCGACAATGTCGGACAGCCCGACCACGTCGGCATCGTGACTGCCTGTGACGGTCAGACGATGACCATCGTTGAGGGCAACTGTGACAACGCCGTCAAAACGCGCAGTCTTGCCGTGAACGCCCGCTTCATCCGAGGTTACGGCGTTCCCGACTTTGCGAGCAAAGCCGACGACGCAGAGCCGCAGCCTGAACCGGAACCGACGCCGACGCCGGAACCGGAACCCGAAACGCCCGCCGAGGAGACGACGGTTGACCCGTTCATCACGCAGATCGCAAATCAGGTAATCAACGGGAAATGGGGGAACGGACAGGCCCGAAAGGACGCGCTCGCCGCATGGTTCATCAAGGCCGTGCAGGATGAAGTAAACCGAATTCTGGGGGTATAGCATGGAGGAGAAAACCATGGACAACGCGGTCAAGCTCGCGGAGATTGACCAGCGGGCGCGCAGCAACACCCGGCGCATTGAGAAACTCGAGGAGGTGCAGGACGAGATTCGTTCTCTCGCAACCTCCACGGCGGTCATGGCGCAGCGGCTCGGCGAGGTCGAGAACCACGTCGATGAGATCAAGGCTTCCGTGAAGATACTGGAGGCAAAGCCCGGCAACCGCTGGGAGAGATTCGTTGAAAAACTGATCTGGCTGGTCGTCGGCGGTATCGTTACCGCGGCGCTTGTCAAGGCAGGAATTATTATTTAAGGAGGATCATCAATGACCAAGAAAGACATTGTACGTAAGCTCACGAGCCGCAAGCTCTGGATGGCGGTCGCCGGTTTTGTAGCCGGTCTGATCGTAGCTCTCGGCGAGAGCTCGGAGCTGGCGGAGACGGTTTCCGGTCTCATCATGTCCGGCGCTTCGGTGCTGGGCTATCTGCTGGCCGAGGGACTGGCTGACAGCGCCGGTGCGGGCGGCACCGAGACCCCGGAAGAGGAAAACCGCATCGGCTTTGAATAATTACTACATAGGGCGGCGGGACATCCTGCCGCCTTTATTTTCTATGTGAGGTGAATGGCACATGGCAAAGATAGCAGACGAAAGCTGGGACCCGACAAAGAATCCGGAGCCCGGACGCCCGATGCCCCCCAACTTCCCCGGCATGCCCCCTATGATCCCCGGTCAGATCAACAGCGGCGCGGGCGGCAACACCGGCGACAAAGGCAACAAAGGCAACACCGACGGCGGTGGCGGCGGTGGTGGCGGCGGTGGCGGCGGGGGCGGTTACCCCCCTCCCGCGGTGCCCAAATACGACGAGAACACGAAGCTCGACATTCCGGAGCCGACGCCGGTTGACCCCGCGAAGCGCGCGGAGCTGAACCCGACCTACGAGGAAAAGACCATTGACCGCGTGCAGAAGTACGACAAGCAGCCGATGGTCGATATGGCTAAGCAGCAGGTGGAGCTCGCACGGCAGCAGTACAACCAGCAGGTCAATCAGAGCATGGACACGAACGCCGCCGATCTTAACCGAGCGCTTGCCGACGCGCAGGGGCAGTTCCAGACGCAGCAGAACCAGATCGCCGCGAACGAGATGAACGCTCTCGACAACGCCGCGCTCTACGCCGAGGCGAGAGGCGACAAGGGCGGCATCGGGTACGCGCAGTACAACAACATCCAGAACACCGCGGCGCAGAACCGTCAGTCGGTGCGTCAGGCACAGACGAAGCTCGCCACGGATACTGCACGCCAAATCTCCGATCTGCGTGCAAAGGGTGAATTCGACAAAGCGGACAAGGCGCTGGAGCTCGCGCAGACGTACCTCTCCGAGCTACAGCGGATCGAGGAGTTCGCCGCGAATTACAATCTCTCCGTTGACCAGATCAACACGGCCATCGCGGAATGGGAGGCGGAGTTCAACAACGCCAACAAGCAGTTCGCGGATAATTACGAGCTGACACTCGCGCAGCTCACCGGCAAGTTCAACAACGGCATGTCTACCAAGGACGCGCTTGACACGCTCAACCAGAACGTGGCGAAGATCGCTCTCAGTATGCTGGAGGCGGGCGTGGAGCCTACGAAGCTCTCACCGAAGCAGCTCGCGGCTCTCGCCGAGGTCTACGGCATGGACCAGAGCGCGATCAACAACTACTTCAAGAAAGCAGCAGGGAGGTGACGACGTATGGCGAAGCTGATCGATACCTCGTACGAGGCCAACCCGGTCAAGGCCAGCCCGGCCAAGACCAAGCCGGTCAAGGTAAAGCCGGTCAAGGTAAAGCCCGCGAAGCAGGAGCCCACCACTACCACCAACAGCCGCAGCATCGACCCTCTGCGGCAGGACTCGGAGTGGGCGCGGTCGTGGGCGAAGGAAACCCGTGACAAAGCACAGCACACAGAGGCAAAGGCCGAGACTGAGGTGAAGCCCACGAGCACCGGGGCGTCCGGGAAGACGTTCACAATGCCCTTCACTCCTAAGATCGTCACCACCAACAACAGCCGCAACATCGACCCCATGAAGCAGAACACGGCGTGGGCGCGGTCGTGGGCGAAGGGAGTCCATGAGGAAGCAGAGAGCGCAAAGGCGGAGGCCGCGGCCAAGGAGAAGCGCGCCGAGCTGCTGTCCGTCTACGGTGACACGTCGAAGCAGTCCGCCACCGACATCTTCAAGACGACCGAGGGCGGAACCGGCGGGTACTACGGCTCGCAGCACACCGAGGAGCTCCGGGAGCAGCTTAACCGCTTCCACGACAAAGAGCTGATGCCGAGCTACTCCAACTACCAGCAGATCCTGAAGGACTACAACGCCGGGAAGGCCACGGCGGCGCAGCTGGAGGAGGCGCGGCTTGACTACGCCTCCAAATACTATCAGTATGCCCCGCTGTACGGAGCCTACGAGACTCTCCGGCACGGCAACATCGCCGTGAGCGGGGACAGCACCACGCTGCGGGACTCCTTCGACCGGTGGGGCGCGGCGAGTACCGCCGCCGAAAATGCGGTGACGGCCTCTGGCGAGCGACTGGCACAGCTTAGGGCCGACTACGAGAAGGAGCTGGCGGCGTATCAGGCCGACCCGTCGTCTGGGCGAGATAAGCTGACCGAGGCGGGGCTGAAATACGAGGAGGCGGCGGGGAAGTACAACGCCGATCTGTTCGTGTTGCAGGAGATCGTCGAGCTTACCGGCCTGCTCGGGCGGCAGAGCAACCGAGCCGCTGAGCGCGAGCAGCAGGAATACTACGACGCGCACCCCTACGCCCTTCGAGCGGACGATACGGCGGAGAGCATCGCGGAACGTACGGCTGCGCTGAAGGCCGACTACGAAGCGGCGGAGAGCGCGATGCGGGCCGCAGGAAAGAAGTACACCGCCGACTACGATGCCGAAGCCTTCGGTGTAGGCGCGGGCTACTCCGACGCGGCTAAGGCGGCATACGACTCCGCCCGGGAAGCGCGCGACGCCGCCCGGCTGAACTACGAGCGTATGCAGGCTCTGAACGACTGGGCCTCTGACCCGGCGCATCTGGAGAGCCGGGACAACTGGACGCGCAATGGCTGGACGTGGGACGATCGCTTTTTCGAGTACCAGCAGACCGGGGATAGGAGCGTGCTCGACGACCTTGTATACGGGTACGGCGCGTTCATGGCGGACGACAGGCAGCGCGCAGAGCTGACGCAGGTACTGACGCGGCAGTTCGAGGCGGCCAAGGCGAACCGTATTCCCGACGTTGCAACCGTGCCGCGCGAGGTGCGCGAGGCGTCGGAGGAGCTGTACCGTGAGGCGCAGGACCGCCTTCACATGGTGGGCGGTGTCGCAACGTCGGCGCGCGATCTGGCCGATGCGACGTTCTGGACCTTGGTGACGGACATTGCTTCGATCGGGTCTACGGCGCTGGACGCGACCACGCTGGCGGTGCAGGCTTTTGCTCCGGAGACAGCAAGATGGATGCAGAACTGGTCGAACGGCATTAAGGCGGACCGCGCTTGGGCACAGGAGCAGATGTCCCGTGAAGTGGCGAACATGCCCTACGCGGGGGCTATGGCTATCCAGCTGGTGCCGAGTGTTCTCGAGTGCATCGGCTCGGCGTGGTACGCGCAGTTTCTTCAGAAGGCCAGCGCTCTTGCCACCCCGAACTCGCTTATGGCCATCGCGCAGTATGAAACAAACGTCGCCAAGGCGTCCAACTGGGCGAACGTCATTCAGGCGTCGATGCAGGATATGGCCCGCAACCCGCAGTACTGGACGAGCTTCGCCCGTGTTGCCGGTACGGACTATGTGGACGCTGTGAACGACGGCGCGTCCCAGATGCAGGCGATGGCTTACGCGCTGGCGGACGGCTCGCTCAACGCCCTGATCGAGATCGGCGGCGGCGGTATCCAGAGCCTGCCGCAGGTGTCGAAGGAGCTCACCAACCCGACGGTACGCAAGGTGCTCCGGGAAGTGTACCTCAAATCCGTGTTCGATGAGGGCATGGAAGAGGTGTATCAGGGTGTCGTGGAGCGCGGGCTTTCCGCGATGCTGCTCGGCTCCGGAAACAAGCTCGTCGGTCTCACGGACTCCGAGGCGGACCGGGATGCTATCTTCTCCTTCGTGTCCGCGCTGGAGGAGTTCGCGGGCGGCGCGCTGGTCAGCGCCATCGTGTCCCCCACGGGCGAGGCGTTCAGGGAGAAGCTGGGCGAGGGGCGCTCGCGCGAGACGTTTATCCGCTCGCTGAACACAGAGAACCTTGCACTGCCGGAGGATCTGCGTCTTGCCCCGCTGAACGTGCAGGAATGCACGGACAACGAGGTGGAAGACTTCTATCTCACGCTCGCGCTCCGTCGGCTCCAGAACAACGTTATCAACGAATCCGAGGACTACAACGCCGCGCACCAGACGGAACGCGCGGCGGCAACGTCTTACTATGAGGAAGTACAGCAGCGCGCGGAGAAGGCCAACCCGGCTAACAGCGTTCTCAGCCCGATCGCCACGGAGCTTCAGGAGAAGGGCTACGGCGACGCCCGCGGGGCCGAGGTGCAGGCCGAGCTGCTCGGCAAGGTACTGGACGGAGAGACGCTCACGGACGCCGAGGCGCGTGCGTTTGAGCTGAACAACGATCTGGTGCGCACGGTCTTCCGCGAGCGAACGGGTCTTACCGGTATGCCGGAGACGGGCGATCTGGACACAAAGGCCCGCCGCGTATACCTTGATGCCGCCCGAACGATGGCAAACCGCGTCAAGGCAGCGCAGGCTGCGCTGGCGGAGACGATCACACCGAAGACCACGTCGAAGCCGATGAGCACTGTCGCGGAGGCGCAGACCGGCAGCGAGGCCGCGAGCAACGCTGCGGAGGCGATCTCCAACACACCGGAGCAGGTAAGCGCGTTTCGACGGAGAGCGCAGAAGGTCATCCGCGAGCGCAATGTACGCCGCCGCGAGGCCGAGCTGCAAAAGCAGAATCAGCGGCAGCGCCCGATCAACACGGAGGGCAAGAGCACCGATGAGGTGATCCGGCTCGTACGCCGTCAGTCCGGCTCCGACCAGATTCTCACCCGCGAGGAGTTTGACCGCGTCCGCCCGGCGACACTGACATCCTCCGACGAGGAGGCAAAAGCTCTCGCACGGCTGGATCAGGCGGGACGGTACTACTGGTACCTGACAAACGAGCTCGGGCTGACCCGTGCGGAGGCCGATGCCGTTGTCCGCTCGCAGAAGTTGACAAACGCTGCGGCGGAGACCTATACTGAAAGCGAGAATGTAAAGGAGGAAGAGAGCAATGGCGGAAGAGAAGCTGATGACGACGGAGGAGATTCAGGACGCACTGGCGGCGGCGGAGGAGACGTTCTGGCCGAGCGTGCTGGACGAGGCGGCGTTGCACTTGGAGACGGCGAGGGAGAACTATCCGGGGATGGACTGGAACAGCCCGGCGGGGGACCTGCTGTTTCGGAAGACGCTGACGCCTCTGGCCCTGACGTGCCAGAGAATTCTCCGGGAGGAGAAGGAGAAAGAGGAGCAGAACCGGCGCGGCTGACTGCCGAAGTACGGGAAGAGCTCAGCAAGAGATACGAAACCGCGAAAATTGAAGACTGGTCCGACGCCCCTGTTTCGCAGCTCCGCGAGACGGAGGCGTCGTCGTTTACAAGGGCCGCGGAGTGGGTGAGCCGCCTGACCGGCGCTGACATCTATCTGCTGAACACGAAGAGACTTGGCGTTGCGCTGGAGCCGAAGAAAGGGTCGAGAGCGGCGGGTCAATTCCTCACGCTCAACGGGCGCCCGTCCATCCTTGTCGCAGCGGACCTCCTCGTCGCGCGCGGATATTCCCCGGCCAGAACTCTGACCCACGAAGGGCTTCACGCGCTGTTTAAGAAGCACGGAAGGTACGAAATGCGGGGAAAGCTGCGGGCGAAGAGCATGGCCGATATGACACTGCTCAAGGGCTACAATGCGTTCAAGACATCCCCGCTGGGAGAGTCCTATGCCGAGCCCGCAAAGGGCAACGAGGCCACCGTCTACGAAGAATACGCGGCCAAGGTGTTCGCGCACCAGTACGGCACGGAAGCCGAGCAGAAGCTCATCGCGGAGTTCGTCAAGGACAACATCCCCGGCTTCCCGATCGAGGAATACACGAAGCAGATGAAGGCGCTCGACGAGCTCTATGCTGCGCCGAAGACAGTGGAGCAAGCCATCGAGAGAAAGCCCGCACCGCCCGAGGCGCTGCCCGCGCCCGCACCGGGTACCCTGCCAGCAAAGCAGGAGAGCGCACCGGCGAAGCCGCGTGTATCCAAGGCAGCCCGCGAGCTCGCAGAGCGCTTCGATGTTGACCTTACGCAGGTTCAGGGCACCGGGAAGAACGGCGGCATCACCAAGGCGGACGTACAGCGCTACCGCGCAGCGCAGGCCACGGCGCCGGAGGCAGAGACGCCGAAAGCAGAGACGCCGAAAACCGAGGCGCCGAAGCCGATCAGCGTGAAGCCTAATACGGCAAAGACCGAAGAGGCAAAGCCTGAAGCACCGAAGCCGATCCGCGTGAGACCCAACACACCGGACTGGCGGAACGAGACGGTTCCGAACGGTCTGACCCGCGAGCAGGCAAAGCGCATCCCCGAGGAGCTGCGCCCCGCGGCTACGCCGGAGGAGCGGCTGGATCGCTTCGCGCACGAGATGCTCGGTCAGGACAGCGGACGAACCGTCACCCCGGCGGAGGCCCTGAAAGGTGACACCCTCGCCGCGAAGGAAGCGCAGCGGCTCTACAACGCAACGAACGCGGACATCGTTTTCGTCACCAGCGAGGGCGATGCGCGTTCCAACCGATATATCCGAAACGGCTCTCCCGATGTTCGACTGCGGGAGGGCTGGTCTTTTGTTACGGTTTCTGACAAGCCGGAGGTCATGCTCCAGCGTGTAGCCAAGGCGATCTTCGACCAGCTGTCCGTACAGGTGGGAACACCGACGGGCAGGAACAAGGGTATCGCAAAGCCCAACGACATGGCTCTCGTGGAGCGCGTGTTTCGCCAGATCCGCCTGAGCGGAGCTATGGACTATGAGATCGCCGCGATCCACAAAGCCGCTGCCGACACCTACGCGCAGCAGGCGAAGGAGAACGGCAACCTCCACGACAACTGGAGGGGCATCTACTCCACCGGCTCTCTTGACTCCGGAGACCGCATTGCCGAGCTCCGCGCACTCCCCGAGAGCGAGCGCACAGACAAGGACGAGGCCGAGCTTGAATGGCTGGAGGAGCGTGAGGCTCTGCTCGCGCAGGCCACGGAGGAGGAACTTCAGCAGCTCCGGGAGAGCGAGGATCAGATCGTCAGCTATGGCGGGGAGGACGGCAGCAAGCCGGTCGGACAGGTGCTCGACCGCAAAGCCGAAGCGACGATGCAGACGAACTTCCAGAACTGGGCGGACTACCAGTACATCCGGGAGCTCTTTGCTCTGCGCTCTGCCCGCGCCGGGATGGACGAACAGGCACAGAAGGACTTCGACGTGACGCGGGAGGGAGTCCATGCCCGGCTGGTTGGCAATGCCTTAGCCAAGCTGTATGCCAAGAACAAGGGGAAATCCTCGCTCTGGTCGCGCCGAGAAGCCGGAGAGTCCGGGGCGTTCCAGAAGATTGAAGCGCGGCAGAACGCGCAGCTGCGGCAGTGGTGCGCGGATAATCTGTGGACGCAGGAGCCGCAGTTCGGCAAGCCCGGCAAGGACTATGGGCTGGTGACGGAGCAGCTGCGGGAGATTTTCTCAAACGCCCAGAAGCGCGGCGCCAAGGTCTTTGAGTACCGCACCCGGCTGAAGAACGAGCGCGACCGCGCTGCAACGCTCAAGCGGGCGATCGACAGCTACCAGACGAGCGATGTGTACACGCTGTCGGCAGAGGCCGAGGCTGAGACCGTCGCTGCCGAGCTGGAGGGGCGCGCCGAACTGGAGGGCCGTACCGCCCTTACACGGGAGAGACTGAGCGACGAGGGCGAGACCGACATCGCACTGGGCGAAGAGGGCCCGGCAACCGGATCCATCGAGGAGCTGATGGGCGCGGCGCAGAAGGTCGAGCTCAATGTCAGCAATGCCATACTCGGTGAGCTCCGGGGAGACACCGACACCAGCGCATATCTGGAGACAGAGGAGTTCGGAGCGCTGCTCGCCGAGGAGCGCGAGAACCGCCACATCCCGCCCAAGCCTACGGACCCGAAGGAGCTCTACCGCTGGCAGCAAAAGTACGAAGCGTTGGACGAAAAAGCCTTCCTCGCTGCGGAGCTTCGTTACCGCGATCTCTACGGCGGCACTGAGGCGCGGATGTCCGGCGAGGAGATGCAGGCCGAGCTGACGCGCTCGTGCGCGCGCATCCGGGAGCTGGACGGGCAGCTCACCGCAGCAGAGAAGGCGCTGGACAACGCGCTGAAGAGCTGGATGGTGCGGCTCGGCGTCCCTGCTGGGGCGAGCCGGTACACGGTGGGCGCTCTCGCGCAGGGCGTCGCCGCCGGGCAGATCAGCGCGGAGAACGCGCTGGAGACCGTCCGTCGCATACCGCAGCAGTGGCGCGCGGACAACGCTCTGACCGCCGAGGACGTACTGCACCGTGCGCGTGTGGATTACACCATGACGCCGGTGGATGTGGACGCAGAGGTCACGGAGACGGCTCTCCACGATCTCGTTGAGGCCGCGGAGGACGATGCCGAGGCAGGGGCAGGGGGACAGAAGCTCACCGAGCAGCAGAACGAGCTGCTGAACGCGGTTGCCGAGACGCAGCAGACCGCGAACCCCGCCAACGAGGAGCGAGCCGAGATGGTGCGCGATCTCAGAGACCGCGGGGCAACGCCGCTCAACGCGCCGGTCGGCTACACGGAGAAGACAAGAGCCTACCACCACGATCCGAACGGGCCGAGGAGGGTGCGGCGCGCTACGACCTCTGACGAGGCGGGGAAGACCTACACGCTCGACGACGTGGCGTTTACCAGCCCCTACGACAAGAAGGTACGGGCGCGCGTAACGAAGGAGGCCGCCCGAGAGTGGCGGAAAGCCGCGGGCAACGCCGTTGCTCG
>ERZ827512.692-NODE-692-length-41044-cov-15.816926_pt1 | contig 41044 bp, 58 predicted proteins | sample MGYA00519916_ERZ827512 | MGnify/ENA primary metagenome ERZ827512 (study PRJEB31778, sample SAMEA3449335) | human gut metagenome | biome: human gut; feature: human-associated habitat; material: faeces | place: United Kingdom | collected 2010/2012 ... | reverse complement strand
CCTGAACGCCCTCAAGAGTGTTCAGGACTGCCCTAAGTTTCATTACAGGGTTCATTTTTACTCCTTTCTTAAGGCAATCCGAATTGCGTTGCCTTCAGGCTTGATAGACAGCAACGTAGTGTATTGAGATAGATACTGATCCCCATACCACAACTGCACTGTTTCAGCGGGATTTGAAAAGACCTCTGCCGCTGTGACAAGCGATAAGTGCGAAACGCGGATGTAGGCCCGATTTAGAGTTGGTGCGAAATTGAAGGAATCGCAATCGAATTCCTTACCGGATGCTGTCTTAAGTTTGTCCATATACTTATCCTTTCCGTTAATGCCACGTGAGGACGTTGGTCCCGTTAATACTTCCGAACGCTATCTGATGGCCGCTAATTTGCAAAAAATCAGTTAGCACCCATGTCGCGGTGTCGTCGCCGTTAAATACATCGTTGGAGAAGTCGGCATAGGCTAAGCTGGTGTTGATGCCGCCGCTGACGTAAGCCGTTGATATGGTGCTGTAGCCGATTTCCGAACCGTGGACACTATGTGATTCCAGTCCAGAGCCATTGAAGTAGCCATTATATTCTCCGTCTGAGTTATACCCATACTGAATTTGGCCAGCGCTGACGTTTCCCCGGAAATAGCCATCCTCAGCGTACAGCTTGCCGTTCGGCGTAATCTGCACGCCGCTAGCCTTTGAGCCACACTGAATGCCTTTGACACCAATGTAAATACCCTGACTGTTGGTGCCGTCCCAGGCCTGATTGTTATAGCTGAGGTAGTCGGATTGGATATCAAAACCGCCGATTTTGCCACTAAGGGCGGTGATCTTCCCCCGAACTTCTGCGCCGGATTTGGTGACTTTGAACACCGTGGTATTGTTGGCCTTGACCGTCCAGGAATCATTAAGCAGCTCCCAGCCAAAGGACGAACTGTCACCGCCGGTTTTGGTCACCCGCGCGGAGATCTGGCCGCTCTGAATGTCCAGCCGCGAGGTGAGTTCGTTCCCCTGCTCGATACGGGCAGAGACTTCGGCGGAAATGTTATCAGATAATACCTGAAGGCTGGCCTTGGTCTGCTTCCGCTCCCGGACGATCTGCCGAGCCTGTGAGGATTGGTAGGGGTATTCATGGTCAATCTCTTCATCCCCCGGTGCGGCAATATCCGCGCTGTAGAGTTTGTCCAGCTTCCTGTCCCGCTTATAAATGCCACCGAAGACGCCCCGCACCTCAACTGCGTCCCCAAGTTCTGCAGCCGGATCTAGCAAAGCGGTGGACGCTTCATAGGACTGGTAGCTCTGCCCCTGGAGCCTGGCCAGGATATCCCTGGCCATTTGCGGCGTACCGTATGGAATGGTAACAGTCAGCATCCGGCCGGTGTCAGTGCCGGCTTCGTAGCTGGTATCGTCATCCACGTTGATGACAACTTTACTCCAGCTGTTCAGAGCGGTCGGCGCGGAAAAGCTCCCCAGGACGGCCTGCCCAACGTATGTTTTGTCAAACAAGGATCCGCACACCTCCAAACGTGATCGCGCTTCGGGTATTGTCCACAAGCAGCCGCGTCTCCTTCGGCAAGCCGCCCAGAGGTACCAGCAGCAAATTTCCGGCGTCGCTCATGATCCAGTTTCCGGCGTACATCGCCCCGATGTAGCCCAGGATCTCCCGGCAACTGTACTCCGTGGAGTACGGGATCCGGTACCCGGCTGTCAGGACTTGCCAGACTCTGCTGTCAACGCCAACATCCATGGCCTGGGCGATCTCCCGCACCACCGCCGTGTCCAGCGCCGGCCAGGACAACCGACTTGACGGGTAGTCCTGTTCCGCCCGGAGCATGGCGTCGTAGCCGTGGAGTCGCAGCCGCCGTAATCCGGGCGGGTCCTTGTCCTCCCGAGTGTCCACAAAGTAGACACCCTGGGGGAGCCATTCACTGTATTCGCCGTCCTTGGCAAGCCTTATGTAGGGAGCGAGCCGCGCCTGTCTGGGGATTTCTCCCGCCGGTGCAAACATGTCCACGTCAATCTCTCCCGCCTGGGTGCCGCCGATGCTGGGGCCACCGTCCGGAAAAACCTGCCCCTGGGTGCTGATCTCGGATACAATGCTTTCGTCGTACCCGCCATCCGCGCCGGAGCTGGCAACGAGGATCCGCACGCCGCCAAATGTGATGGCGTCCCCCGCCTTGGTGATCAGCGCGCCGCTTTCGCCGATGGCGAGGCGCCTTTCTACGCCCGCGCCTTCGGCAAGCAGCCGCCGATATAGTGCGCTTGTCTCCTGCATATCACTTCTCCACTAACGTCAGTTCCAGCCCCGACCAGCTCCAAGGCACCCACTGCCCCTTGATCCGCATGGGCGTTGTCAGCGTGGGCGCGTTGACCTGAGCGTAAAACTGTAAGCCGGTCCGTGCGCCGTACCGAGGGGAGACGTAGTCAACGGTCACGAACTCCTGGTACACCGCCGCCGACACCGTCTGAGCCTCATCCGGCGTCAGATTCCGGAATTTGATAACGATTTTGTCCTTGACCGCTACAATCTGACGGTGCATTCCCGCATCGCCTTTGCTGCGCCCGCTGGTCTCGGCATCCGTTGGGTTCGGTCCCACGGAGACGCCGTCGGGCTTGGCAAGTGACCAGCAATCCACGCCGTTGACGCGACAGCGGTCAACCGCAACAGATCTAGCCAGCCCTACGGTAGTCGCCATACGTAGTTCTGCCATATCAGTACCCCGCTGCCGGCTGCCCGCTGGCTCGTGACTGATTTCTTATCCGCCGGATGACCTCCGTGGTGATCAACTTCCCATCTAGGTAGATCGGCACCGTGAGGTTCACGTCTCCGCTGCCCATCAGCATGGCCACCACCTTGTCGGCGATCTTATCCATCCAGTCTGTATTGCTATCGAGGGGGAGAACCGCCTCCCGGCCAGCCTCGCCGCCGCCGAAAAGTGTCCCTCCGGCACCGCCGAAGATCTGCGCCCCGTCCAGAATGCCGCCCTTGGCGAACCACTGCACGCTCAGCTGAGGAATGCTGCTGATGCCCAGGAACTTGCTCAGCAAGCCGCCAGCCTCCACCCAATCCACCCTAATGTGGGGGAGCTTCAGCTGGGGCAGCTGCCATTTGAAGTTGAAGGCGTTCTTGATTTTGCCCACGGTATTTGTAACGGCATCGTGGATTCCCGTAAATTTCTCCGTGATTCTACCTTTCAGCTGGGAGAACTTATCGGTGAACCCGTCCACGCAATTCTGGGCAAATCCGGAGAATACCGAGGACTTTGGATTGAGCCCCAGCAGATTTTTCACCCCATTAATGAGTGGATCCACAAAATATGTACTGATGGCCCCAGGAATATCCGCTGTAACGTCTGCAACACCCTGAAAAAATCCTGCGATGCTCTGGTGTCCATGCTCCCCGAAATATTCAGATAAGCCTTCAAAGAACGGAGATATAACGGATTTCATGGTTTTAGAAGTTTGCCCGGAGAAAGAAAACGGTTCGGTGATCTTCGCCAAGTAGGCTCCGACATCCGCAAAACCGGCATCTTCCCACCCAGAAGCAAGATCGTCGAACTCGGGTTCCAGGAAGCCGAGAAGCAAGTCGCCAATGCCGCCGAACGCATTTCCGGCCGTTCTGAACGCCGATTCTATCCAGCCGGAAGTCAGGAAAGACTCCAGGTTTTCCCGAAGCGTTCTCCCGGCATTACGCCAGTCGAACTGAATGATTCCATCACCGAGGAAATCAATTCCGTTCTGCAACGCCATACCGATTTTCCCGCCGATATTGGCCGCCTTGAATTCGTCGCTGTTGAAAAGATCAGTAAAAGACGTCTTGAATCGCTCCAGCCATGCCGGCGTTTTTGCTTCAATGGTTGAAGTTCCGACGCCGGAGCCGCCGCCCCCGCCGCCGGAGGAGCTGTCATTGCTGTCCAGCCGGGTGATCTGATCAAAGCCGAGCAACTGATTGTTGAGTTCCTTCTGTGCCTTGGCCGCACTTCCCGTGGCTGCCGCCGTTTTATTGGCACCTGCGGCCGCCTTATTCCAGGCACCACCAAACAGAGCCCCTATTAGCGATCCGATGGCATTTGCCACCCCCAGGACATAGGGCATCAGCTGGGAAAATAGGTTGGTCACCATGTTGATGGCTGGTGCCAACGCCTGCCCGAGGCTGATTTTCAGGCCATTGACCTGAGCCTGCAGTGCTTCGTTGCTGCCGATATACTCACCCACAATGCTTCGCAGCCGGCCAAATGCCGCCCCGGCGATCCGCAGACTTACACTCACAATTCCAATATTGCGGATGCTACGTGCCATAGTCTGAGCAGCTCGAGTCACCCGGCTGATGCCATCTGCTGCCGAGCTTCCCGCCCTCCTCGTGGAGGAAAGACTACGTGAATAGGCATCCACCTGCCCACGGGCGCTTCGGACGCTCCGACTCATGTCTCGGCTGCCACGGGCAGCTCTGGTCTGGCTGGCAGCAGCTGACTCCTGCGCCTGAGCCTGCTCTACGGCTGTGTCCTGCGCCGCTTTTTGGGCAGCAACCTGTGCCTGCAGAGCGGAGTCATACTGCCAGATGCTCTCGGAAATGGCTTCGTACATTCCCTTGACCTGCCAGTATTTTTCTGCGTCCGGGCTTGTGGAGGTTCGGGACGCAACGCCCTTGGCTTCCAGCTTGGTCTTGGCCGCCGCCAGATCCTCCATCTGACGACGGGCTTCAGCAATGTTGTATACGTCCACGTCCGTGATCAGCTTCGTCCCGCCAGCCTGCAGCATGGATCCCACACGATCATTCACCGTAGTTCCTGGCTGGGCTTTTGCCACTTTCTGGCTCAGGCCGACGGCCGCAGTCTCCTTGGCCATTGCCTCGCTGGCCGTTCGGGTATCCTGCTTGAGCTTACTCAGGCCGCGAGTGTATCCCGACGCGTCGATGCCGACGCGGACAATTAAATTTCGAGGCATTGCCTCACCTCCAGTTCCGTCAATCCCGCCAGTACGATACCGTCACCGTCAGATTTTTTACCAGCATATCCAGCGTCTGGTCGCAATCATCCTCGTCCCCGCGTTCCGCCCGGCTGAAATATACATAGATACCCTCTGCGTCCTCACCAGTTCCCTGGCAGAGGACATCCTCAGCCTCGGCCACCAGGGCGCAAAGGGCATCATTGTCATTGTCAAAAAATTCGATTCGGAATACAGCCGTTCGTATTCCCGCACTGCCGTCAATATCCCGCGCCACGTCCTCCTTGCTCAGACGGAAGATGGCAAAAGGTCCGCTCAAATCTCCCGCCGGAGCAGCCGTCGGAAACACGTGATCCCGCAGCCGTTCGATTGTGTCCAATTTGGACACAATCCACTCGTCAACATTCTTGGCCATATTTCCTCTACCTTTCACTTTTTGCTGGCAACGGCCGCCTGTAGGCACCCATCGTCCGTGCCACCGAACAGCCAGCAAAGATTTTGGTGGCTTCTCACGATTTCCCGAGCCGTTTTACGCTTAAAGCGCAACTCGCTTTTCTGATCTTTTTCGTATGAAGTTGCAAATTTTCTTTTGGCGTGGCACCGCAGCGTTTTCTTACTCATGATTCGCCCTCGTTTCAACCCAGTTCCGAAAACAGATCTTCCACCATGTTCACCACCTTCGCAGTAAACGCCCTTTCATACACACGAGACGCCACGTGCATGAAGTGCTTACCTTCTACGCGCCCTATGCCGCCGCCCCGGACACGGTGCTTGAAACCGTATTCCTGGGATGCAGGGTAGTAATAGTGATGCCCCTTCTTACCGGGCTTCTGGAAAACGCCGTTCAGGCCTCGATCCATGACGACCTCGCCCACAGCCTTGCCCTTAAAACGGCGCTTCTCTAGCCCAGGCATGGCAATGATGCCTTTTCTCAGCAATCCGGTTTTTCGGGGGGCATACCGTCTGGCAATGCTGACAGCCTCCGGCACCGCTGCCGCCACCGTCTCGTCCAACTTTTTCTGATTGGCCTGGATATACTCCAGCGCCTCCTGATTGGTGATTTCCGCGATCATCATAAGGCACGTTACCTCCCGCGCCATCAGTGTCAATCCGTTTTTCTCATTCTTCCAGTCGATGGGCGGCCCAAGCAGCTCGAAAGTGCGCTCCTTCCAGCGGATCCGCATGTTCCCGGTAATCCCGCTGCGCCGCCGGATGTAAAACTGGTAGGCCGTGACGTAAGCCATGGCTCCGTCCTGATCCGACAGCTGGGTCTTGGTGCATTTGACTTCCGCCCAGATGGGAACGCCTACAGGCTCCCAGGTTCCCTTGGTTCGCTGGTTGGTGCTGGAGTTGCCTGCGTGGAAGGCAAGCAGCTGTATCTTCTGATCTAGCCCTCCGGCTCGCATTCGTCGTCAACTCCTTCTGCCCAGGCGTCCAACGCGCCCCAAATCTGTTCATCCGTCATGGCTTCGTACTCGATCATTCCCGGGAACGCCTGCCAGGGTTCCGGCCGCCGCTTGCTCAGAATCATACTGGCAATGCATTGCGCCAGATTATAGCCAAAGTACCCCTTGGCCTTCTCCCGAACCTTGTACCCCCGGATCAGCTCCAGCAGCTCTCCGGGGGTATAGTCCCAGGCCTCCCGAGGGTCTGCCCCGCAGTCCACAGCCCGGGAGACCAGCTCTGTCAGGGCTGTTCGGGAGCCGCCGTAGGGTTTGCCTCCTGCCCGTCGGAATCCTGCGGAGCCGCCTCAGCCGCCGCAGGGGTCTTTCCGGCCAGGAAATCCCGGAGGGTGTCCCGGAATTTGACGGTACCCTCGGCGTTGGCAGCCATCATGCTCTCCAGCTCGTTCTCTTCCATGAGACCGGCCTGGCATGCCAGCTTCAGGATCATATTGCTGATCTCGCTGGGCGCCATCCCGTCATCCAGCAGCAGATCCAACAATTCCGCCCCATCCTTGACGGTATTGGTGTTTTTCGGCCACTGCAAGGCGGCGGTCAGAAGCTTAATCCGATTGCCCAGGATGGCCACAGCATCCAGCACACCCAGCAAAGGGTTCTGCTGGTCGCTCTGGGTCTCCTTCAGATACCATTCCAGTTTTGCCGACGTAAGCCGCAGCTGGATATGGGTATCGTCGTTGAGCGTAATTTCATAACAGCGCATAAATTAGGTTCCTCCTCCCTCGTTCGTTTTGGTTGCGGCTACGGTGGGCTTGCCCGTGACTTTCATAGTCATACTGTAAGGGATGCCGTTCTCCGGATCCAGTTCACCGATGGGCTGCAGGCCCGTAATTACACCCGGGTAGACCAAAGTTTTATTCAGCCACGGGGGAGAAACCAGCTTGGCACTGACAATTTCGCCGCTGTAGAAACAGGTTTCTGCAAAGGCCAGACCCTTGTCCTCCACATGGACGAAGCCGTCAACCTTCAGGTCGCCGCCCTCAATAAAGCCTGTGCCAAACTCCTTCATCTGATTGTTGGTGTCAAAGCTGCTGTTGTCCGTCAGATCCACGGTGTTGCGCGTGTATTCCGGCGGTGTGACCTTAGTCACGCTCATAAATTTCGTCCAGGTGGCTCCGTTGTCGGAGGACAGCTCAAAACTGGTTCCCGATCCGGTGCCTTTCTTCGGTGTTGCCATAAGTAACTCCTTTCATATGCTTCCCCGGAGGGAAGCTGATTTGGTGCAGCCCGCAAAGCAAAAGCCGGGGCAAGAGATCGTTCCCGATCTCCCGCCCTGGCTCCACCAGCACTGGCTCGCACTATGAGGCTCGGCGACGCCGCGCGAGCCTATTGATTGAATTTCAAGTCCTGGATCATCTCCCGAACCCCCCTAGGGGTTTCCTCGCCGGGGTGATCCACCTGATGCAGCGTCCAGGCCATCACGCACAGTGAAACCCGGCCATCGGTTCCCGGTACCGGGATATCTTGCCGCAGGAGGTAATCTTCCACGCTATCCGCGATTTTCACCGCCGTGTCCGCCAGGGGATCGTCTTCGTCGATCCGACAGTACCCCAGCAGATCCTTCCGGGTAACGCTCTGCATATTAGCCGCCGACGTCAGAGCCGCCAGCGGACGCGGTGCTCAGGGTCGCCACAGCCCAGCACTTATCTGCAACCAGATTGCCGCCGATCAGCACGTCGCCCAGAATGGCGATCATGCGCTCCACACTCTTGACGCTCTCGTCAATCCGGATGGAATAGGGGCCGAACAGACCCAGCAGATACATAGAGGGATCGCCATACAGCAGCTTGGTGTCGCCGCACTTGGAAGCCAGAGTGTAGTTGACGGTCAGGCCGCCCTCCTTGATGGTGCCGGTGTTACCGCTCTGGGTGATCTCATAAAGCTTCCGGTTGTCACCGGTCTTAAGCTTCACCTGGCCAAACTGGTACAGAGCCTTTTTGTTCAGCACCAGACGGGCGTTGGCCGCTACCTCCTCGTCACCGCCGTAGCCAAAGACCAGATTCCGCAGGGTGTCCGCATTGATGGCCGTCACATCCGACATAGTCTGGAAGATGGCCTCGCCGTCGGTGTTCTTGGCATTCTGAATGCCGAACATCTCCGGAGAACTCTTGCCATCGCCATTGATGATTCGGTCGTTGCCCTTCCGCAGCAGCGCGGTCATGGCATACTGCTGCACCTTGGCCGCGTAGTTGGCAGGAGAGAGACGGGAAATGTTTCTATCCACAAAACTGGTGACGCTCATTTCCGTGGCCATGATCTTGGCCTTACGGAAAACGGGGTCACTGGCCGTCCGGACAGTGCCGCCCACTTCCGTAACGCTGCCCGCCTGTGCCTCCTGGATACTCTTAAGGTACGGCTCTTCCCAGGAAGTCATTCCGTTAAAGTCTTCTGCCCGCACCAGGTTGATCAGCGTGGATGCCTGAGCGTTAAAGCCATCATGAACCTCACTGCCGCTACCGGTGGGCTGCACCAGCGTGCCGCCGAAGGTCAGGCTGTCCTGGGGACGCTTGATCTGCTTCAGCACATCCATGGGATTGAAAGATACCCGCTCGTGGTTCTGCAGGCGCTCACCCATATCCTTCATGTCGTAGGGGTCGTTGCCGTAGAGCGGAGCATGGGCGATGTCGTACCGGTCAAACTCCTTTACCAGCCCCTGCAGCTCGTCGATCTGGCTGTTCAGAGCCTTGGCCTTGTCCAGCTGAGCCTTATACTCCAGCTGGTTTCCCTTGTCCAGCGCATCCTGCGCTGCCTTGAGCATTCCTGCTCGCGTGCCGACCAGCTCATTGAGCTTCTGCCGGCTGGTGTTGATACTAGGCATAGATATTCCTCCTAAAATAAAAATTACAAATTACAGCCCGTTCGGCTGTTCCAAATCCCGGAAACGGCCGATTTCGGTTTCCAGTTCAGCCCGCGCCTGGGCTTCCTGAGCAGCATCCCGCTTGGCCTTGAGCACGGAGATATCCGGAATCACCCGCATGGCTCTTACCAGGTTTCCACAGACGCTGGCAGCCATCATCTGAGGATCCTCTGAGGCTTCGCCGCCGATCACATTGTCCGCCAGACCGTAAGCTACCGCGTCCTGCGCCCCGATAAAGGTCTCGGCCTCCATCATGGCACGCAGAGTCTCTTTGTCTGTCTTCCCCTGGCACCGCTTGGCATAGCATGCCAAGATGCTCTCATCGCAGACCCCCAGCGCCTGAGCCATCTGCTGGTGTTCATACTGATTCCCAGCACCGCCGCCCCAGGCGCAGTGGATCATCATCTGGGCAGGCAGACAGATGTCGATGGCGTCGCAGGCCATAATCATGTAGCTGGCCGCCGAGGCCGCCATGCTCTGGATCACAGCCCTGGTGGGATTTTTGCAAGCCTGGATCAGGGAGTAGATCTCTGCACCCCCGTCCACGCTGCCACCAACGCTGTTGATCTCCAGCACCAATTCTTCACCTTCAGGCAACTCCGCCATTGCCTTCCGAAGATCCGACGGACAGAAGAAACCGGCGGAGTAGCCCCAGGCTCGGTACAGCTCTGCCCAATCGTCCGGAATCAGCTCACCGGATAAGTTAATCACCATTATTCGTATCCTCCTTTTCGTCAGGCGTTTCCGGATCCGTGTCCTCGTCCGGCTTGTCTGCAATATCTGCCGGGCTTTGTCCGCTACCGTTAGCTCGCTTGACACTCAGAGCCGCCCAGTCCTTAAGCGGCACGTAATTGAGGGATGCCGCATATTCGTCGCCGCCCTCCACACCCGACAGGTCTTCCAACGCCCGGATATCGTTTACCGAGTAGGCGCCGATGTTCCGCATGGCGGTGTAGTAACTTGCTCTGGCCGCAGGATTGCCCCGCAGCAGCGCCATGATGTTTGTGCGGATGCACCAGCCCAGCTCCTGCTGGGAAGGGGGCAACAGCTTGTAGCTCTGCTCCTGTTCCCGCTGCAAAATTCTGGGGGTCAAGCTGGTCACATAGTCCAGATTCTGCTGTTCATTGGAGTTGTAGCTCTGTTTGCCCGCCTGGAGCTTGTAGAGCGGATAGCCAAAATATCGAGAAATATCCGCAACGGTCTGCTCCTGCTGCTCAATGAACAGTGCGTCCTTCTGAGAGATGGAAAGACTCTGGTACTTTAAGCCACGATCCAGAATGGCGATCCTGTGGGCGTTTTCCGCGCCCCCCTGGGTTCGTTCCCATTCTTCCCGCATGTAGTCTTTCACGGTTTTGTCCGTCATTTCCCCGGTTTTGGGATCGCGGACATTGCCGCTTAGATCCGCATCCACCGTTAGGATACCGGAAGGCTGCCCACCGTGTTCGTAAAAATTCTTGTTATAGAATTGAGCCGCCAGACCGGAGGCCACGGTCTCCGAAGCGTAACTCAGTACGCTCATCCCGTTTACGCCGTCCCGGCTCAGATCCTTGTAGTCGCAGATATCCTCTTGTGCCACGTAAAAAAGTTCCCGGGTCACGGGGTCCGTCACTGCATACCACAGCGTTCCATCTTTGGTGGTCAGTCGCCGCACCAGGTCTCCCGGCAGCGGCACCAGTTCCACCGGCTCCAGCGTCACAGGATCCCGGAGGATCCAATCATAAGCGTCTCCCGTCGTCAGGATAGAGCGAACGATCAAGGATCTCCGAATCAGCGGTGTCATCCGTGTGTTGGGGCGAACATTCAGCAGCTCAAGCACGGGATGATTTGGCCATCGCTTATTGGTGTACCGGTTGAAAACGTAGTTTGGCAGGCTCCCCAGATCGGAGCTCAGCCCGTAAATACAGCCATACACCGCCGAGAGCTTCTCAGCCTGGTAGCATCCTCCGTTGCTCACCGGCACCGTCAGGCTGGCAATGCCGGGGGTTCGGCTTCCCTTGGTGGGGCTTCGGCTCCGATTCAGAGGCGCGTTCAGCGCCCGTAAAAGATTCATTTTCAGTCATCCTCCTGTTCTGCTCGCTGGGTTTCAGCATAGATCGCACCGCCGATAAGCACCAGCAGCACCCCTGCGGCAATTATCGCCAGAGGCTTCCAAATCAGCCAAAGCCCCAAGAGCACCAGAAATGCACCAAGCAACTCTGTGCCCAAAACGATTATCGCGTCCACAATTTTCCGCATTTCGCTGTCTCCTTACATACTCCACCGCCCGGAGGCCACCAGATCGGCAAAATTATCCTTGGGATCCAGCATATAGGCCGCCACGGCAATGATCCAGGCCACCGCAATGTCAATGCGGCCTGTCGATTTGTTTTTCATTGGCTTCAGGTTTTCGTTTCCGTCCACCGCGCACCGGACGTTGCCGAAGCACCACCGCGCGCAGGTATTATGTTCATGTACCATCTGCCCGGAGCGCAGCAGCTTATCAATCTCTTTCATGGCGGGGCTCATTTCCGCCATATTCTGCCGGATCTCTACCACATTGATGCCGCTGTCCATCAGCTCTCCGGAAATTTCCCGGCTCAGATAGGGGTCAACTCCCAGCACCCGCAGGTCATATGTCTGCGCCGCCTCCTTGATGGCCGCCTTGATATCCGGGAAGTGAATCATATCTCCCTCGCACAGATTCAGATATCCGGCGCGGTTCCAGTCCACATATGGCACATGATCCTTTTTCTCCATGGCGGCCACCGTAGCCCTGGGGCGCCATGCTTGGAAAAGGACGACCCATTGCTTTAGCCCCGGCTGGGGCGGGAACACATGAACCAGCGCCGACAGATCTGTGGTGCTGGACAGATCCAGCCCGGAGTAGCACTGCTTGCCCCGTAGCGTCTCTCGCATGGTCTTGCGTAGCGTCGGGCCGGGAAGATCCATAGCGTCCAACGATGGGACATGCCATTGCGTTCGATCGTACAGCGTGAGAGGAAGCCAGCCGACGTCCTTCACGGCAATCCACTGATTCAGCCGCAGCCAGCGGAACAGCCGTTCAGATGCTTCGCTCTGTTTGGCATTTCGAGCCTCGCTGCGCAGCGTCCGGATAGGGATCGTTACGCCCAGGCTGGGGTTTAACCGGTACCATAGGGATTCGTCGTAAATATCAATTTTCGCCAGCTCCTCCGGATCGTCCGGCATGCCGTAGATTACGGGCAGCCATAGCGGGTCATCCAGCCCAGGATCCCCGCTGCCATCTCTGGCCGCCAGGATGTTCCGGCATTTCTCATGGATTTCCCAACCGATGGAGAGGCGATCGGGGTCGTCGCCCGCCGTAGTCAGCACGATCCACGTGGGTTGCCGTCGGGCAGATCCGGCGCCGAAGGTCATCACGTCCCAGAGTCTCCGGTTGGGCTGGGCATGGAGTTCGTCAAAAATCACGCAGCTTGGGTTGTAGCCGTGCTTGTTCTCGGCATCCGCCGACAGCACCTTCACAAATCCGCTGCCATCACGGAGCCGCAGCTCCCGCCGGGAGTCTACGACCTTTACCCGCTTCCTGATCCAGGGGGCGCTCTCTACCATCTTGCGCATGGCGTTGTAGCAGATGCCGGCATTTTCCTTATCCGCGGACACGATATACACCTGGGGGTTCCCTTCGCCGTCGGCCAGTAGATGGTAGAGTCCAAGAGCAGCCGCCAGTTCCGTCTTTCCGTTTTTCTTGGGAATTTCCAGATATAGGTACTGGTAGTGCCGGAAGACCTCTTCACCATCCCGATCCACCGCGCCGTAAAAATTCACGACAAGCTGCTTCTGCCAGGGCTGCAAGGCGAAGGGCTGCCCGTCGAACCCGGCGGAGGACAGTTTCAGAAGCTGGACGAAGTCAACAACCAGCTGCCCCCGCACCTCGTCAAGCATGTCTCAACTCCAGCAGCCGCGCCAGGGGATCATCTTCCTCGGTGTCCAATTTGGGCACAATCATACGGCACCGGGAGGAGATCGTACACCCGAGATCATTTGCTGCGCCTCGCGCGATTTTCTCGCATACGGCAGCCGTCTTAGTCCAGTAGGCAATCTGCTCCTGCGCCAGAGCGTAGGCTTTCGCCCGATTCTCTCCGTTCACGCCGTACCCGGCAGAGAGGGGTACAAGCGCAGATGCCTTCCGATCAGCCGCCTCCTGTTCCATGACTTCCCGCACAATGGTGAGATAGGCAGCCCTTTGCCGACTGGCCTCAGAGTAGCTCCATTCGGCATCACAAAGCCTTGCCAGTGTACCGGTGTCCAATTTGGACACGGGCAGCCCGGAAGAAATCAGCTCTTTGGCGTACGCGCGGAACAACTTCGCCGCAGCCGGGGAGAGCCACTTCGGGCATGTTAGCTTCACCGGCTTAGGCACCGATGCCTCGGTAGCCGTTCGCTCCTCGATTTCAGCCTTAGTCCAGTGCTTCCCGCCGCTGGCCAGATTTACAGCCATCGGCCGTCTGCTTCCGCTCATTTCTCCGTGACTCCTTCCGTCTGCAATTTTCTGAGGCTAACGCCCGCCGTCTAAAAATCTCCCGTGGGGAATTTTTCTCGTGCGGAGGTAGGGGCGGGGTCGCGGCCAGCACGTTTCAGAACTTTCCGCCTAGGGGGGACGTTTGCTTTCCGTTGTCCACGCTATGCGCACACGCCCGCAAGCCTGCGCACGCCTGCCCAAGCCAAACGCTCAAACGCTACCGTTTGCCGACGCTGTAGTACCCGTTTTCTGCCAGTGTTTTCGCCGCATGACACGCATGGCACAGGCTCTGAAGCTCGCCATGCAGGAACAGCTCCACATTGCCGCGATGCGGCACCACATGGTCAACGTCCGTTGCCCGGACGCGCAAGCCTTTGGCTGCGCACGCTCTGCACCATGGCTCAGCCAGAAGATGCTTGCTGCGCCTGTACTCCCAGCCGTAGCGAGGATCTGTGTACAGGTAGTGCCATGCAGCTGACGCCTTGCGCACCTGCTTTGGCTTGTGTTCCGAGCAGTATCCATCGGCGGTCAGCACCCGGCACCCAGGATACCTGCACTTGCGCAACGGTTTGTTCATCCGATCACCTCCACGGCAAAAGAAAAGCCGGAGCTCAGCAACCCACCGCACTGGTGGATCACTGGCCCCGGCTCATATAGCACTGGCCCGATTGCATATCGACGATCATCTCATGCTTGCATTTGCGACAGTAGACTTGAAGCCTTTTGGCCTCCGTGTCCCGCCGGACTCGCTGCACCCTGGAGGCCTTGCAGTATGGGCATTCCAGGTACCCGTCCCTCACTGCCAACATTGTACCACGAATCTGATCATTAATCATATGACGTTTTGCCTCCTCCGAGAAAATAATATAAACACCTCAAGTTAAATAGTAGGAAGGGCCAGCGCTCAGTGAGAACCGTACGTTGCAGCCCTGCGCCTCGGCGTCTTCCGGCGCCGTGCGTACATCGAGGATAGCACACCACCGTCATATCCGTCAAGTGCCTGGAACTTGATGATTTGGAACCGGCCATAGACCGTGATCTGCGGGCCTGGGTTATCCAGCACCATGACGCCGGCGCTGTCCGGTGGCTGGATCACATAATCGTCATCCACCACCATGCTGTCTACCTCCGGCTTGGCTAATCCCTTGGAGCTGCGCCATCCGCGCTTACCCGGGAACTCATTAGCCTCTTTGAGAAAATACGTGGCCAGGCTACCGTAGGTGTGGTCGGCGTCCAGAACGATGGGGTGACCGTCTACATGACCGTTGCCCCACAGTGCCTGAAGCGTCTCCATCGGTACGTCCCCGGAGACCACCATGTGGTGGTGCCAGCGATGGCAGCAATTCGGATCCTCGGACCAATGCGCCCGCTCAATATTGTAAAAATACATGGTAATCTGATTCGGCCGGCTCTCCCGCAGCTTCCGGCAAAACCACTGAGTCCGCTTGTTTGCCCGATCCCAGCAATCTGGGAGATGTTTATCATCATACGTCAGCGTCAAAAACCAGTCACCGGGCTTGACGTTGGCCGCCAGGAGAAATTCCAGTTGATCGCGCTGAGCCTTGGCATTGATGTATTTCTGCGCCGCCGATGAGATTTTTTTCTTTTCCCGGCGGCTCTGAAATCCGTCTGATCTCTTAACTCTGGGAGACAAACTCATCTTGGTAAGTCCTCCTGCCGTCTTGATACGCAGCGTTTGCGCCATGTTGATCCTCCATTGTAACCGCCGGAGCCCCATGGCCTGCGCGCTGTTTTTGTCGATACTTTCTGGCCGCTGCGATCTGCCCGCAGGCCGGCACGTCATAAATTTGATTTTTCCGCCTGGGAAGGAACACCCGGTGGCAAATCGGGCATTCCCGGTAAAAGTCCGCCGGAAGATCCGGCTGCTCACCATATTGCTCGTAGAGCCGAGCCTTATACCGGCCATAGCTTGTTCCGGCATCGTCGGCGGCCTTGCTTTCCCGGCACGAACGGCACCGCCCTTGGCGATCCGTTTGACCCTGAACCCCGCAGACCCAGCACCGCTGCTCCATCCCGGTCACCTCCAGTGTTTTCGAGTATCCCTCGCTGGTGGTAGATCCGGGACTTCCACCGTCCTCGGATCGAGACCCGCAGCGCGGAGTTGCCCTATCAGGGATCCATACCGCATTCTACGCCGAGTAGCCCAGAGAGCCATCCGGCACCCGCAGCACCGGCCGTCTGCGCCAATCTCAGCACCGATGGCATGGCAAATCTTGCATTCTTGATGCTTGGACACATTGCACACCCCCTACCCGCAGGCACGGCGGCGGAAGAATACCGTGTAGGTTTCCTGATACTGGGTGACGGAAATCAGATCATAGCCGTGCCGGTTGATATAATCCATCGTCCGCAGCAGCTCCGACCGTCCCTCGCAGACCTGAAAGTCGTAGATGTACCAGTGCGCCAGGAAGTTCGGCCCCACGACGACCTTTGTGTTTTTAGCCATCGCCGCCCTCCTTCTGCTCACCCTTTGAATCCGTAGCTTTGTTTCCCGGCCCAAGAAATATCATAGCGAGTTCAGAACCCATAAGGAGACCGCCGGAACACGCAATATCGGTCAGGACGCGGAGGGCTTCCGGATCCGTTAGGCGAATGGGTGTTCCGCAGCATGGGCATATACCGCCAGAATTTAATAGCGCCTTCATTTGCGCATCTCCCTTTGTGTTTTCAGCCATCGCTGTCCTCTTTCTGCCGTTTCCGGATGAAGATGGAGGTGCATTTCGCGCCGTTGCCCGCAAGCCACTGGAGGACGCGGGCGAAGGACGGCATCACCAGACGGTGCGCCTTTTCGACTTTGAAAATGATTTCCCAATCACATCGTGCCATCCGCAGCCTCCTGTTCCTGCTTCAGCAGAGCCGCCATTCTTTCAGAATCGCGTACGCTCCATCCAAAGTTCCGCATATCGGTCAGCAGACTAAGCACCTCCGGATTTGTAGACTTAATGGGCTGCCCGCAGCATGGGCACGGGTCGCCGGTTTTCAGCGGTTTCATTTGCGCATCTCCTTTCGCGTTTCGGTTTTCGTGATCTTCTTTCCATGGAGGCGGACGGTGTAGCCCGCCTCCAGCAAGGCCAACTCGACCAGCCGAGGATACCGGCAGCTTTCCACCGCCTGCAAGACGATCTCCCCGGTGGGATTTGTCACGGTGTAGGGGTAATCATCAATCATTAACGGCGCCCCTCACGATCTTTTACGTACCATACCGCCACCGTGATCATCAAGGCGACAGGGGCAGCGATAGGCCAGAACATTGCAATGAAAGCCACTGGCAAGTAGTCACTGTCATCCCAGTCAAAAACTTCACCACATTTTGAGTTCACAACAATCAATGCCGCCGCCCAGATTCCCGCAATGATAACATAAGCCGCAATAATCAAGAGAACTGTCATGGTTAGCTCCTTTCGGTTGTTTCAGATTCACCCTCTAAACACATGATCTTTTCAATGGCGACGTCAATTCGCTGATTAAAGGCGTCGCACTCGCTGCCTTCCACGAAAGTGGCCTCGGCTCGGGGCGCACAATGAGAAGCAAACGGACAGACAGAATAAGCCTCAGCGCTGCATCGCATCATTCGTGCGCACCTTCTTTCTCCTTACCCTCCAAAAGCTCCGGATTATCGTATATATTGCCGATGACTTCACAGCGCTCTCCGCAGTGAGAATTGAAATATGGATGGCAATATATCTTATTAGAGAGAATCGAAAAATGCCAGCTGGAATACCGAAATTCGACTTCGTAGATCAAGTTACCAATCCTGCAGATGTCTCCTTCAAAAATTTTTCTTCCATGCTTATCACGCGTTCCGGTGAACTGGCCGACAGTTTTCGGATCTATCGAAACAGCAGAATATTCAACAATGTGCCTCACGGGAATCGAGCTTGCGCCGCTAAACATCGGCACGATAAACACTTGCCCGGACAAATCGCCATCAAGATCAACCAAACTTCCTACGCGCCATTTCCCGGATTTAATGTCTTTACCTCTGAACAAAATCTGTCGCGCCATCATCCCTCAGCCCTCCGATTCCAAGCTTCAGCAAGCTCCTGACGATCGTCCCGGCATACAACAGGATCACCGGTAAAGGAAAGATCGAAACTGAATATCGGGCGAAACGAGACTGGACGATATCGCACCCAACATGAAGAGCATCCAATATCCATGCCAAAAGTCACGAGTCCGCAGCCGTTGGGGCGGGTTCCCTGAAATGAGGAAAACAAGATCTTTCCCGGGGCGCCGCAGAACGGGCAAGGTTTCAACTTGATATCACTCATCGCTTTCTTCCTCCGCAAATGCAAGCATGCCGCGACATTTGGCTATCAGCGCATAGATTTCATCATAGGACTCCGCCACACGGAACGACGGCCCAACCGCCAGATCAGGCGGCCGCCGCAGCGCAACTAGTGTCGTACCGCTTACTGGGAAAAATACAGAAACGTCATCCAAGTTCACCAATATCGGGAATGCGTCACAACCACCTAATGGAATTCTATGCAGCTCAATAAACTTACCCATTACTACCCTCCTTAATCCATCCGCAGCGGCCATTGCAATCATCCTTATCGCACTGCAGGCAGCACGCCGCCGGTTCCAAACAGAAGGCCGCCGCGCCGCATCTCCCGGAGCCGCTCATGCCGGTGATGCAGCAGCCAGCATCGGGCGGTGACGGAATCCAGAACTGAGGCGAACAGTCAACTTCCTTGGCGAGAAGTCCGCTAGAAGAACGAAGTCGCCACTGCTCTCCGTCCCAATGCCAGCGATCAAGCAAAGGCTCCTGAGCGCCGGACATGTAGCAGACAGCAACGTAGATACCAGGCTTGTCCGGCTCGCCCGTCCGCCATCCGGTGTCCAAATTGGGCACATTTTTCGCGGGGTTCACTTCATCCGTCCGCCCCAGCATGTAGTCAATGCTGCACCCCAGCAGATCAGCCGTCTCGATCAGCCGCTTAGCCTCCCGAGCCCAAATAGATCCGGGCATCCGGTCGTTCAAGCTGACAGACGAGCCGTCCTCCAGGCCTGCAAGACGTTCCGTGTCCCGTGCATAATGCCACCCTAAAGAGGTCGTTACAAAATCATCGGCGGAAATATTACGCGCTTTTCTGAGCTTGCCAACACGGCTGTACGACAAAGCCAGAAGGTCGCGTTCCGGCTGCTCTTTTGCCTTCTGTTCCGCTGCCGCCTGTTTTTTGTCTGCCCGAGCCTTATCCCGGAGAGCCTTCTTGGCATCGGCAGCCCACTCGCACGAGTATCGGCAGGACGCCAAATTGAAGCAGTCAAGGCAGCACCCGCGACAGGACATTGCGGTGTATTGCGGCAGCCCGGAAGCTTGATTCAGCCGAACATAGAGGTGGTCACAGGTGGAGGAATGGTTTATGCCACAGGGCGTTTTCCTGCAAACCCTTTCCAAACGATCCATTTCGCGGAAAATGCTCTCCAGCCATCCATCTGTACAAAGGAATTTCTTTTTCCCGGAATCCGTCTGGGAAATCCATACCGACTTTTGCCTTGCGGGAACCTGTCCTGCCAGCGTATAGGCCACACTTTCCCGCAAGCTTCCGGCTTCCCAGAGCCGCATAAACTGGGGAATCAGTTTACTGCGGATAACGTTCAGCCTGGCCAATTTGGATTTACTGACGCTGATAGCCTGCGCCACATGATCCCGCATCCGGCCGGGAAACTCATATCCTTGCTCTTTCAGCTGATACAGCAGCTTTTCCACCTGAGCGGCCTGCTCTGCCAACTCCGCGCCGGTCATGGTTCTGGTGTTGGCGTTGGCATAGATCAGGCGCAGCTGCTGAAGCTCCGGGGACGCCTCGTCCCTCTCCACCAGGCAGGAGATTTCCTCCCACTTTTCCGGTTCATCCTCTGCCAGCAGCTCGATCGCTGCCCGGCGCCGGTGACCGGAAACCACCATGTACCGTCCGCCATCGATGGGGCGCACGAGGATGGGCTGCTGCAATCCGCACAGCTGGATATTGGCCGCCAGCTCCTCGATGCCCGTCAGGCTGTAGAAATTGTTCGGGTCGGGGGCAATCAGCTCCCGCTTTATGTACTCCAGCTGTTTCTTGGATGTGCCCAAATTGGGCACGCCCTTCAGCACGTCCGCAAGATCAAACATTTTCCTGCCCTCCCCGCATGTAAGCTTTCACGAAACGCCGGTAATCCACGCCGGCGGCGCTGTTGGGGCTGGTCGCCAGAAGCGGCCGCTGCTGCCAGGTCATCCGGTCAACCTTGTCGCTTCGCCGGATGTGGGGGAACACCGTCAGCCCTGCATCCGCCAGCATCTTTTCCGCGTCCTGCATCTGAGCATCCCGATACCACATGGTGGGCAGCACCCCGGCAAGCTTCAGCCGCGGGTTGATCTTCCGCATATTGCTGATCTGCCGCATCAGGTTGCCCATGCCCCGGAGGGAAAAGGCATCCAGCTTGATGGGGATGATGATATCATCGGCGGCCACAAGGGCGGCGGCGCTGGCAGCGTTGAACGCCGGCGGGCAATCGATGAGGATGTAATCATATATCCCCTTGTCGCCCAGCCCTTTCGCGGCCTCCACGAATTGCCGGAGCACGTTCATGCGCACCCGCCCCAGCTCCACCTTGCTCAGATCCAAGTCCATGAGGCTGTCGTCGCCGGGGATCAGGTTGACACCGTCCACGGTCGTTCCCCGGATGCAGTCGGCGCAGAAGGTAACAGGGTCGGGGTAGCTGTCAGGCAGCCGGAGGATGTCGGCCAGCGTCCCCTTGTCGGAGGTTCCGCCGAAAAACTCGGTGCAGTTGCATTGGCAGTCCGCGTCGATCAGCAGCACGCGGGCTTTGTAGTCCCGGGCAAGGATTGCGGCCATGTTGACCGTAGTCACGGTCTTGGCGACGCCGCCCTTCAGGTTTAAGATTGCGGTTGTTCTCATGTAATTTCACCCTTTCTTTGAATTTTGCTTTATTCATACATTACAGCAGCCACACCTCTGGCGGCATGCTGTTGCAGAGCCAATCAAATTCCTCTCTATCTTCCCAACGTGGAAAATCCGCCGTGATTTTCTCATAGAGATCCTCGATACGCTTCACAGCGGCAAGGAAGCCGGTATTTGTACCGTTGAGGATATCGATATAGGATTTCAGCCCGTCATATCGGCTGCTCAGGGCCATGTAATTGATCGCCACACGAAAGCAGATAGCATAAGCCTCAATGATTTCCGCCTTTGTGTGTGCCATAAGGCGTTTCACGCACTCCTTCTGCGCAAGGTCTCTTTCGTATCTGTCATCCAGCCCAAAATAGTCGCCTTCGTAGCTATCAAAACCAAGCATCATACTGCCTCGAGGGCTTATTCCACCGAAGAAATCATCAAAGAACTCCGGAACCCATTCATTGTCCAGGTCGTCAAGCATCTGCTGGCAGTCGCCCTCCAGCGTGGAGAACGCCATACGTAGCTCGTAGGTTTCTTCCTCGTCTCCGATCAGCTCGTCAAGCTGGGTGCTCTCACCGTCATTCTCGCACCAGTACAGCACATCGGACGCAGATTCGTACATTTCCATCAACTTGGAACCGATGGATGCCAGATTCAGATCGGCGTGGAAAGCCTTCTTGTACCGCAAGTTTCTGGCTTTCTCCCGCCGAAGCGATTCTGCCATATCAGAGTTAACGCTCACGGTCAAATTCCTCCTTCTGCTCCGCGTCAAACGGAGTTTCCACATCCATGCACAGCTGGGGGTATTGGTCTACCTGGCTCGGCATCACGTAGCTGGAATAGTCAAACGGCTTCAGCGGCTGCTGCCCCTTGCCAATGAAGCGGAACTGCTGCCGCGCGCCGTCAAAGGCCAGCTTCGTAATGCTCAGAGCGCCGTCCTTGTTCTTGGCGATGATCAGCTCCCGGGGCTTGTCCGGCTCCTCCAGCGGGTGAAGGAAGAATACGCCGTCGGCGTCCTGCTCGATCTGGCCGCTGGAACGGAGATCTTCCAGCCGGGGGCGCTGGGCGTGGCCGGACTTGTCCGTCTTCGTCCGGCTCAGCTGGCACAGCGCGAGGCAGAAGATCCCGAACCGCTGGCACATGGTGTGCAGAGCCTTGGAAACCGCCGTCACCTGGGTGTATTCGTCATTCCCCGGGGCGGCGACGATTTGCAGATAATCCACGATCACGATGTCCAGCCGCTTGTACAGCGCTCGATCCTGCATCTGCTGCACGGTACGCCCGGCAGCGGAGAACAGGAACAGCGGCGCGGAGTTGATCCGGGACGAGATGGAGCACACGGCCTCCATCTGCTTATCATCCAGCGTCCGCTCCTTGATTGCGTCCATCGGGACACCGGAGGCGCAGGCGACCAGTCTGTCCATCAGTTTCTCCCGGCTGGTTTCGTGGGAGAAGAACCCCACCCGCTTGTTGCACACGACTGCCCAGTACAGCGCCGCCTGAAGGGCAAAAGCGCTTTTACCCGCCGAAGGCCTGGCGCCCACAATGAAGTAGTCGCTTTTCTCCGCCCGAATCATCCGCCGAAGCTGAGGGATAAACCAGTCCAGATAGTCGGGCTTTTTCTGGTATCGGTGCATCCAGTCGGAAAATCCCTGCGCCAGGCTCCACACGTCTCCGTCGTCCCGCACCGTTTCAGAGGCGGCATTGGCGAGCAGCTCCGCGCCTTCCTCCTCCGTGGAAATCCGGGACAGCGCCAGCCCGGTGTCCCGAAGCTTCAGCACCCGGGACTGCTGCTTGACGATATCCACGTACATTTTGCAGTTCGCGGCGGTGGGGGTAATGTTCATCAGCTGGACGATAAAATCCTTGTACGAGTCGCCCACGACATTCAGCACCGCGACCGGGTCAACCGGCTTTCCGGTGGTGTAAAGCTCCCGGATAGCCCGGTACAGAGACCGGTAACTCTCGCAGAAATCTTCCTCTGCCAGGCCGAACACCAGGAAGCTCGCGCACCGATCGTCGATCAGGACGGAACCGAGGACACTCTGCTGCGCCTGCATCCAGGCTTCATAGGAAACGCTACTCAAAGTATTCCACCTCCGGTTCCGCGTGCCCAACTTGGACACCGTAGTTATCATGCAGCCAGCGGTTAAAATCGTCCGGCTTCGTGATGGGGTAAAGCTTTTCCCAGTTGGATTCAACCGACTGGGACAGTACATAGCGCATGGCAGCGAGCCGATACTCCGGGAAGTCCGCCGAGTAGTCCAGAAGCTTCTTCGCGTGCCGCCCGGCGGCGTTCACCGTCAGGATGGGCTTCTTCTTGGCCTTCCGCATTTCCGCGAATGCGTGCAGGTCGCCGATGAGCTTCGTCGTCTCCTCCGGGTCAGCGTCCAGCCGGACAGCCCAGTTGTCGAACCAGTCGAACAGCCCTTGATCCGTCAGATACTCCTTCGGCGCTCTCGCTTTATTGTTTATTTTATTGTAGTGACAATTATTGTTTATAACCCCGTCAGATTTGGCGGGGTTAACCCCGTCAGGATTGACGGGGTTTCTAGGGCAGACTTCCACCGTAAAGATTTTGCGGAGGGTTCCGCGCCCGCCTGACCCGTCTTCAATTCGTATGTAGCCGCTGTCCAGCAGCTGCTTGAGCGTCCTCTGAAGGCTCCTTTCTTCCACATTCAAGTACCGCATCAGCGTCGAATTTTTGGCAAACGCGAACCCGTAGCTGTTGGACATACAGGAAATCAGCCCATACAGGAGCTTCGCCCGATCACTGATCTCCCGGTCAAACAGGACGCGCGCGGGAATGTTCGCCCACGCGGAGAATTGCTCCCGTGGGATCTGTTCAGCCATTGTAGTGCCTCCCCTTTGTTAAATTTGTTCTTCGCCCCGGTGAGGGCTGTCCCACGGCCATTGCACCGAACGCCGCAGCGGCGGCAAAGGCAAACCATTGTTCTCCAGATTCACCAGCTGCCCATAGGTAAGCCCCCGGGCTTCCGCCCGTGCGTCCTGCTCCTCAAAGGTATACCGGGGCTTCGGCGGCGCCGGGGGCGACACGACGGCAGTTTTGTACCGCTTATTCGGGCGACACTCATAGCAGAGCCGTTTCCGCCCGGCGGGCAGAAGCTTTCCGCACTTTGTGCAGCGCGTCCGTGGATCTTTGTATCGGATATCCGTAGTTTTCACCCTCTCCGGGATAAAGTGGAGAGCAGCGCAGGAGTCGAACCTGCTCCCTCCCGCCGTGCTGCGGGAGCGCATCCTCATGCGCCAGCTGCCCATATAGGAGGGCTGTTCTTCCCCGGTACGCCCTCAGCTTCCGACATTGGTCCGCACTACAAGACCCGCCGCGAGGGGGACTCGAACCCCACTATGCCGCCGGGCGAGTGCTTGATCTCACCCTGCGGGAGGGTGCGATCTCACCCAGCCCGACGCCCACGCCATCGGGTCGCGGCATGTGTGCAGTACCGCGCGGCCGGTCTGTCCCGGCTGTCATGCGTAACTGACTTCCGCATTGCCACCGCGTTCTACCCTTGCGGAGGGCGCGCCCCTTCCAATAGGCCGGGTCTCGTTTGCTTGCTGGCTGTTCCACCCATCGACGCGCTGCCAACATACGCGGTTTCATTCCGGGGAGAATCATCCCCGGCGGGCATGGTTCCGGAATTCCGTCCGGAGCGGCACCTTTTTCCGCAGTGTGAGGCGGTGCTGGGTTTTACGCAAACTTGCCAAAAACGGAGCGTTCCAATGTCTTTCAGGGACCGCGGTCACGCACAACTACACCCCTTGGTAGCGGGATTCCGCCCGCCGCGGCCCCGTCTTTCCGGGGTGCCAGTATGGGGAGAAAGGAGAGTATCCGGGAGACCGGAATCGAACCGGCCTTCAGTTGAGAAGGGTCCAACCCAACGCGCCCGCGGGAGGTCTTCAGCCCGCATCCAGGCCCCGGAGGGAGGCCATATCACAGTGCCCCGATGTATCGCAAAAAGGGAATGCGCGGGATTTTGCATCGGTTACCCACGAACGTCACGGGGAAGCCCAGCCCTCCGGCTCGGGCAGCCAGACGGATGTCCTGGGGATTGCACCCCATCACCGGCGCAATATCTTTCGGCAAAACAAATGCCTGATTGCTTTCCAGCAGCTCCGACAATGTCATATGGATCCTCCTTTTTTGCACCCCCCGGGCGCATGACAGCCCGAGGAGAATTAACTCTGCCCGAAGATCGAGCTGGGTATGGGCTGCCGCTGATCAAAGCTCAACGGCGCAGAAGCTTATTCTTTCGGATTCTCCGACGGTATCTTATCGAGCAGCCGATTGACCTGCAACCTGGCGAGTTCTTTCATCCCATCTGCTCCCAGCTTATCCATCATCTCCAGGATTTCCTCCGGGGTAGGCTTTTTGTCATCCTCATGCTGTTTGCTCTGCGGCTCTTTTTCGACTGCGGGGCGAACCTCATACTGTGCGCCAAAGTGGGCGCGCAGAAGTGTACTCATGGCGTCGCAAAAGCTATCGAACACTTGCTTCGGGGATAGATTCTGCTGAATCTTCGGGATAACGTCATTCAGTACTTCTACCGTCACTGTCCCGATAGCACCGTAGATCTCGTCGGGCTCACCTGTTGTCCATACACGGCCGCCTTTGTTATCCACATCAATCTTCAAACTGAACATTGTCGCCTCCTTATATGCCCGGCGGGGAGTTACCCCGCCTTTTTGTCCTGCGATTTTTCCATAGCCTTGAGGTTGTAGCCTGCCTGAATCGACAGCATCACCAACCGCATGGCCTCCGCGCTGGAGTCCAGCCCCCGCTGGATCAGCCCGGCAACGTTCTGGTATGTATCCATTTGCTTAATCACCTCACTATCTTGCGGCGCCTGTCCTTTTGTGCTATGATGATCCCGGCGCGTCACCGCCGAGTTCATCGAAAGGAGGCTCGGAATGTCTAAAAAGTGTTACTACATCCCCGGGGTAGACGAGATCAATCAGCTGGTCGAAACCCCGGCCTCGAAAGAGCATACCGAAAAGGTTCGCTTCGCATTAAACACGACCATTTGCGTTATTTCCGCGCTGGCCGCTGTAGTTGCCGCCGTAGCGTCCGTTCTCTCGCTCGTTTTGAGGTAATTCCCGGCACCTTCCGCAAACGCACCGGAAGGTGCCTTTTTTATCTCTGCCGCATTGTGCCCCGGCAATCAACCAACGCTTTCGCATCCTCTCGCCTCGCTCTCGTTTATTGTGGTACAAACATATCACATAAAATTATGTATGTCAAGATATTAATGAAAATTTCTAGAAAAAATTTTGTTGACATACAAAGTCGGACGTGTTAATATCTAGCCGTAGGAGGTGATACCTATGGAAATAAATGATCGCGTCCGACTTGTTCGGGAGTCTGTCGGGATGACCAGGGCGCAATTTGCAGAAAGACTTGGGATATCTGCATCAGAAGTGACAAACGTCGAGTTCGCAAAAATTAAAAATATGGCCTCAAAGGAAAGCCTTTTCCGCAGTATTTCCACGGAGTTCGGCGTCTCCTTGGAATGGCTCAAGACTGGTGATGGCGATATGTACGGCGCAGACCAGAACGACGGAATAGCAATGGCTTTTGGCGCACTGGCAGCCAGACATGATCCTGTGATTGATGGCTTTATCCAGTTTCTCCGTGGGCGAACCCCCGAACAGCTGGAATTTATTGCCCAGCAGCTTCGGGAGTGCGTGGACTGCATAGAGCAAATGTCAAAAAAAGAGGACTGAGCGAATTGCTCAGTCCTACTTTTAATTTTTGTCGAAAATGCTAATTGTCAGAATTGCACGAAACCGCTATTATAAAAATAAGCACATTGTGCCCAATTGGGACACCGAGAGGATGATAGCGGTGGCTAGAAACAGGAACCCGAAAACCGGAAAAGGTTGCACGATATGCTTGATTATTTTTGTGTCGATCTGTCTTCTGGATTGGTTGGCACGGAAGTTGAATACTTCCATTGGGAACGTCGTGCGTTTTATCATCTTAGCAGCCGCCGCGGTCTATGTCACATCGCTGATCCTCCGTGCAGTCACCTTGAAACTCGAAAAATGTAAAGGCAGGCAAGACAATTCATTCCCGGATCGACCCCTTGCGACATCTATGAGCCGCGAACCTTTGCGCCCGATTGAGGTTGACATCACACCTCCGGTAATCCTGCAGGAAACACCTCATTTCAAGACTGCTGACATCGATTGCCATGCGCTTACGGTGCAGTGGGACGGATACATCAAGGAAGATGAAATGTTTCCATATGCAGTGGACGTAGTCATGGAAACTGGGCAGGCTTCGGTATCTATGATTCAGCGACGGCTCAATCTGGGGTATGGCAGAGTTGCGCGGCTCATGGATATGATGGAGGAGGCCGGAATCGTCGGTTCATTTCAAGGCTCAAGGCCGCGCGCTATACTGATCACCAATGAACAGTGGCAGAAGATGAAGCTGCAGTTCGGAGAGCGTACCCAATCCAAAAAAACGGAGCTTGCCAGCAAGCCGGAGATTACCATCACCGTCGGCATCAATAAGCCCTACGCCGAGCGTCGCGGCGGCCTGGGACACCGCTTAGACCAATATGTCCGAGACTGTGTCATCCTGGAAATTACAGCCACAGGCTACGGCTCAGATACAGGAGAAATTATTGAAATATCTGCGATCAAGCTTCGCGATCTGGTAGTCGCGGATACTTTCAGCACATTGATAAAGCCTCAGGAAAAGCTGTCTCCGGAACAGATTAGAAGCTCCGGAATCACAAATTTAATGCTTGCGAAAGCGCCGGGAATCGATCATGTGCTTCCTGCCTTGTGGGATTTCCTGGAGGGTGAGGCCATCGTCAGTTTCAGAACGCAATCCACTATGTTTTTTCTTTACGATGTGTTCCTGGCTTACACAGATCATGTGCTGAGCAACGACTATTTGGATTTGCAGAGCCTGGCATGGAAGACGCTGCCGGACATCGAGCCGGAGCATTTGTCAGATATTTCCCTCCGCCTTGGCAGCCCCCAGGCAGACAGCACCCGCACCATGGGGTGCTGCGAGGTAATGGCTGCCTGTTATCAGAGAATGGCTGGCATGGATGATGAGCAGCCGGCTGAGCCTGAGCAACTGCAACTGGATCAGGCGGCAACACCGCTTGATGATCTGCTGATCCCCGCCATAGACTGGATCATCCAGGATAAAAACGCATCTACCAGCGCACTGCGAAAAGAGTTTGGCATCGGCTACGATAAAGCAAAAAGCCTTATGGATCAAATAGAGCTGCTTGGCGTCGTCGGCCCATCCAATGGCAACAAGCCCAGGGATGTACTCATGGGTGTGAACCCGCTAAAAGACTGAGCATTCCCGTTTCATGGATAATAGTGTGTGTCCAAATTGGACACAAATCGACACCCCGCCGAAAATCCGGCGGGGTGTCGTTTCACAGATGCAGCTGCTGCTTCAGCGCGGATTGCAAAGTAGCGGAGAAGTTAATCCCGGCTCGCTCGGCCATATCGTTCAGCCAGGAGGGAACGGTCAGCGTCTTCTTGACTGCCCGGTTGTCAAAGAATCTCCGGTACTCCACGGTGTCGCAGGGGATGAAGTTTACAAATTCCTTATTTCCAACGGGTACATCCCGAAGGTCGGAGGGGGCGGGAATCGCCGTACCGGCCTGCTCCATTTCGTACAGTGTCAGACAGAGAACGTCGCCAGCCATTTCAATCGCCTCGCCCAGCGTCTGCCCAGAGGTGAAGCAATTCGGAAGATCAGGAAAGTTGATGGAGTAGCCGCTGTCCTCTTCCGTAAAAACTGCCGGATATACATATTTTGCCATAGTAAGCTCCTTTCAATTTCTGGGGCGGGGATCACTGGATCCCCGCAGCCCGCTTGATGGATTTCAATGTCCCAATTGGGACTTCTTCGGTCTTATGCCTGCTCACCGGGAACGTCTGTCCCGTGATCGGGCTGTACCAAAGTGTGTGATTCGCGCCTTCCTTTGATACGTAGCACTGCGCTTTTCGGAGAATCTTTTCCAGCTCGCTGTACTTCATTTCACCCCGCCTTTCTTTATCTGCACTTATTATAGCACGTATTAACACGTATGTCAAGAAAAATTTGTGTCCAATTTGGGCACATTCTTTGCAGCGTTATCGAACCTGCTCCTCAGCGCCGCCCCTGCCAACTGCCCCCGTTCCATGATCTCTGACCTCCATTCTAGAGGCGTTGAGATACCCGGCTGCCACATAGTACAGCTCCCGCAGCTGCCAGATTTCCGCATCTCGCAGAAGGAAAATGATACGTCTGATCCAGTCGTTTCTCGTTGTTTTCAGCCCTGCGTTTGTCATAATTGCTGCGCCTCCTGTATGATTTTTGGTTATTTTGCGCCTTGCGGTTCAGTACCGCGGGCGTTAAAATAATTTTAGAAGACCAAGCGGCGTTTGTATAGAGTCGGAGGGGTATGCTGAGGGTTGTCCGACGTTCAGCGAGGTTGCCGCGTTCGCGCAGATCATTCAAAGAGATAGCCCGGTGTCCAATTTGGGCACAAAATAGAATCCGCATGAACCCCGTGCGGATTTTTTAAACGCTCTTTAGGAGGAAATTATGAATTGCATCAAATGTTCTGCTGCACTCCCAGAAGGGGCGCTGTACTGCCCAGCCTGCGGCAAAAAACAGACAGCCACCGAGCGCAAAGGCCGGAAGCGTGCCAATGGAGAGGGGAGCGTCTACCGGTACCGCGCCGGATGGCGCGCCCAGATTGTCGTCGGCTATAAGGTCGTCAGCGGCGTAAGCCGCCCTGTATACCGCACAAAGGCAGGCTTTGCCACAAAACGTGCGGCGTTAGAATATTTGGAGTTTCTCCGCGCCGAGCCAAAGCGCCAGACCCCGACGCTTCAGGCGCTCTGGGAAGAGTACAAGACAGCTGCATATACAAAACTTTCCGCCAGCCGACAGGAAAAGTACCGCATCGCCTGGCCACGGCTTGAGGCCATCCAATATACCCGCATTGATTTGCTGACCACCGCTGACCTTCAGGACGTTGTAAACTCCAAGGCTCAGACTTATTACCCCGCTCGGGATATGCGCGATCTGCTCAGCATCCTCTTTCAGCTGGCCATGGCAAACAAGTTCGTGGAAGTCAACCTCGCCGACTACATAGTCCTGCCTGATCTCAAAGAACAGTCCCGCGAGCCATTCACCCCGGAGGAGCTGGTCAAGCTCTGGGCGGACTACGAATCCAACTGGTGGACAGGCTACATCCTGCTGATGTGCTACACCGGCATGATGCCCGGTGAGCTGTTGGCCGCAAAGAAAGACGCTGTAGATCTCGACAACCACGTCATTGTCGGTGCTGGCCTGAAGACTGCGGAGCGAAAGAAAAAGCCTATCGTTCTCGCTGACGAGCTTGTCCCAGTGGTTCGCTCACTGCTGGAGCATACCCCAGGGGAAAAGTTGATCCGCATCAACAAGGACAACTTTTACGATATCTACTACGAGACTTTAGCCCGAGCTGGCACACGGCGTCTGACTCCGTACAGCTGCCGCCATACTGCCGGCACGCTGCTGACGGACGCAAATGTCCGTCCGGCTCTGGTTCAGGCAGTCATGCGCCACGCTAGTTATGCCAGCACCCAGCGTTATATCCATGAGTCTGCTGACGCTGCCCGCACTGCTGTAAATGCTCTAGCAAGTAGTGTGGAGGCGAAGAAAACGGCCGGTGCGAACGCAGCGATTCAATGAGCTATTACACACGGTTGCGATCTGTTCGATAAAAACAAAATAAAACTATGCAATGAATTTAAAATAATTAGCAGAAGAATATATAAAACTGAACTTTGAGGAGTACACTAACCCCCCTGCTAAGGGAGTAGGCGTCTAAAAAGCGCGCGAGGGTTCAAATCCCTCTCACTCCGCCATTTTGTCCACCGCAATTCTATCGGAATTGCGGTGGTTTTTCTGCGTCAGCGCCAACCTGTCGGTCAGGCGTTGACAAACGCCCTCCGAACGATTACAATAGACAAAAATTACATTATGAGGTGATTTCTCATGGATTCCAAGCTGCGCCCCGAAACACTGTGCATTCAGGCCGGTTATACGCCCAAAAACGGCGAGCCCCGCCAGATCCCCATCGTCCAGAGTACCACATTCAAGTACGACACCTCCGAGGATATGGGAAAGCTCTTTGATCTGGAAGCCGAGGGCTATTTCTACTCCCGTCTGGCAAATCCCACCTGCGACGCCGTCGCCGCCAAGATCTGCGCGCTGGAGGGCGGCACCGCCGCCATGCTCACCGGTTCCGGACAGGCGGCCAACTTCATGGCGGTGTTCAACATCGCCGGATGCGGCGATCACATCGTTGCCAGCTCCGCCATCTACGGCGGCAGCTTCAACCTTTTCTCCGTCACCATGAAGAAAATGGGTCTGGAAACCACCTTTATCGACCCAGACTGCACCGAGGAAGAACTGAACGCCGCCTTCCGTCCCAACACCAAAGCCGTGTTCGGCGAGACCATTGCCAACCCCGCCCTGACGGTGCTGGACATTGAGAAATTCGCCAAGGCCGCCCATGCCCACGGCGTTCCCCTCATTGTGGACAACACCTTCGCCACGCCCATCAACTGCAGGCCCTTCCGGTGGGGCGCGGACATCGTCACCCACTCCACCACCAAATACATGGACGGTCACGCCTCCGCTCTGGGCGGCGCTATCGTGGACAGCGGCAAGTTCGACTGGACGGCCTACCCGGACAAGTTCCCCGGCCTGTGTACCCCTGACGACAGCTACCACGGCGTCACCTACACCCAGCGCTTCGGTCTCGGCGGCGCGTTCATCACCAAGTGTACCGCCCAGCTGATGCGGGACTTTGGCTGCGTCCAGTCCCCCCAGAGCGCGTTCCTGCTGAATCTGGGGTTGGAAAGTCTGCCCTTCCGCATGAAGCAGCACTGCGCCAACGCCCAGGCCGTGGCGGAATACCTGCAAGGTCACGAGAAGGTCAAGTGGGTAAAGTACGCCGGGTTGAAGGACGACAAATATTACGATCTTGCCCATAAGTACATGCCGGGCGGCACCTGCGGCGTTATTTCCTTCGGCCTCTACGGCGGCCGGAAAGCGGCCGAGACCTTCATGAAGCACCTGAAGCTGGGTGCCATCGAGACCCACGTGGCCGATTCCCACACCTGCTGCCTGCATCCCGCTTCCTCCACCCACCGTCAGATGACCGACGCGGAGCTGGACGCCGCCGGTGTCGGTGCCGACCTCATCCGTCTGAGCTGCGGTCTGGAAAACGCGCAGGATCTTATTGAGGACATCGCCCAGGCATTGGAGAACGTGTAATCAGGAGGAAAGCGTATGCCCATTCAGATTCCCAACGACCTGCCGGCAGCGGGCATTCTGCAGCAGGAAAACATTTTCGTTATGCGAAAGACCCGGGCAGAGACCCAGCACATCCGCCCTCTGGAAATCGTGCTGTTGAATCTCATGCCAACGAAAATCGTCACGGAGACCCAGCTCAGCCGTCTGCTCGGCAATACGCCCCTGCAGGTGCATCTGGAGCTGATGATGGTCTCCTCCCACCGCTCCAAAAATACCCCGCAGGAGCATCTGCTGAATTTCTATAAAACCTTCGACGAGCTGAAAGACCGAAAATTCGACGGCATGGTGATCACCGGCGCGCCGGTGGAGCAGATGCCCTTTGAAGAGGTGGACTACTGGCCGGAGCTGTGCCAGATCATGGAGTGGAGCAAAACCAACGTCCATTCCACCTTCCACATCTGCTGGGGCGCGCAGGCGGGACTTTACTACCACTACGGCATTCAGAAAAAAGCCCTCCCGGAAAAGCTGTTCGGCGTGTACCCCCATCACGCGGACTACAAGCGTGCCATTCTGCTCCGGGGCTTCGACGATGAATTCTGGATTCCTCACTCCCGGCACACCACCGTGGAGCGTGCCGATATCGAAGCCGTTCCCGGCCTGAAAATTCTGGCTTCCTCTCCGGACGCCGGAGTCTACGCCGCCATGAACAAGGAAGGCCGTCAGATTTTCGTCACCGGCCACGCCGAGTACGATGCGGACACGCTGGAAAAGGAATACCTCCGGGACAAAGCGCAGGGTCTGCCCATCCACGTACCGGCGAACTACTATCCCAACGACGATGACACCCAGCGCCCCGTCGTCCGCTGGCGGGGACACGCCCATCTGCTATTCAGCAACTGGCTGAACTACTTTGTCTACCAGACGACGCCATACGACATCATGGCCGTGGGCGTGGAATCCACCCGCGAATAAAAGATTACAATGCAGCCGCCGCCCCATACTTGAAATGGGGCGGTGGCTGCTGTATAATTCTAGAAAAATTCTGAATTGCGAGGTAAACGCCATGCTCACCACAATTCTTTTTGATCTGGACGGCACACTGCTTCCCATGGATCAGGAGGTGTTCGTCAAGGACTACCTGAACCGTCTGGCAGCCAAAATGGTGCCTTATGGCTACGACCCTCAGATGTTGGTCAAGGCCGTCTGGCGCGGCACTGGCGCTATGGTCGCCAATGACGGCAGGAAGAGCAACGAGGCCGTCTTCTGGGAAACCTTCGCCGACATGTTCGGTCAGGACGCTTTGGAAGACGTTCCCCTCTACGACAAATTCTACGAAACGGAATTTCAGGAATGCCGCCGCAGCTGCGGCTTTCAGCCCGCCGCGGCGGAAACCATTCGCACCCTCCACGCCATGGGGTACCGCACCGTGCTCGCCACCAATCCCCTTTTCCCGCCCACGGCCACCCAGAGCCGGGTCCGGTGGGCCGGTCTGACGCCCGAGGACTTCGAGTTCATCACTACATATGATAATTCCTCCTTCTGCAAGCCAAATCCGGACTACTACCGGGAAATTCTGGGTAAACTGGGATTGAACGCCGGAGAATGTCTCATGGTAGGCAACGACGCGGGCGAGGACATGATCGCCCAAACCCTTGGTATGCAGGTATTCCTCCTCACCGACTGCCTCATCAATAAAGAAAACAGGGACATTTCTCAGTATCCATACGGCAGCTTCCCGGAGCTGATGGACTATATCCGGGGCTTATGATATGACAGTTTTTCTATTTCTTTTGTGTGCCATCGCGGCAATTTTGCTGATGGGAGGGTACTATACCTACCGCATCGCATTCTACTCCCCGAAAAAGGGGCGGGACAAAATCTCCACCTTCGCCAGCCACAAATATGACCCCTACCGCAAGGAGATCAACCGCCTGTTCTGCCAGCTCAGCGACCGTCCCTACGAGGAGGTTTCCATCGAATCCTTCGACGGGCTTACCCTGTTCGGGCGTTATTACCACGTCAAAGACGGTGCGCCGCTGGACATCGGCTTCCACGGCTACCGCAGCTGCGCCCTGACGGACTTCGCCGGGGGCAGTGAGCTGAGTTTCTCTATGGGGCACAATCTCCTGCTCATCGACGAACGCGCCCACGGCAGAAGCGAAGGCCGTACCATCACCTTCGGCATTCAGGAGCGGTGGGACGTGGAAAGCTGGGCACGCTTCGCCGTGGAGCGATTCGGTGCAGATGTGCAGATTATCCTCTACGGCGTTTCCATGGGTGCGGCGACGGTGCTGATGGCTGCCGGGCTGGACTTGCCCGAAAACGTGAAAGGAATCATCGCCGACTGCCCCTATTCCTCCCCCAGAGACATCATCCGCAAGGTCGCAAGGGATATGCACATGCCCGACCGCTTGGCATGGCCCTTCGTGAAGATCGGCGGGCGGGTATACGGCGGCTTTGACGTTGACGAAATGGACGCCGCCCGGGCAGTGAAACAGGCAACGGTGCCCATTCTCATCATCCACGGGGAAAGCGACAGCTTTGTCCCCTGCGAAATGAGCGACATCGTGGCAGAAAATCCTGCGCTGATAACACGATACACCTTCCCCGGTGCCGATCACGGGTTCAGCTATCTGGTGGACACCTCCAGATACCAAAAAATCGTGACTGAGTTCGCGGAAAAGGCACTTGCGCCGAAAGCATAACTGCCGCCACCTCCGGAATGGGCGGGGTGCATCAGATAGTGAAAGGTACAGCGGGATAATCCGCTGTGCCTGTTCTAATGCCAGCGTCCCTTCCCTCTCCCTATGGGAAAGGTGGCCGAGCAAAGCGAGGACGGAGCGGGGAAACTAGGCGTAATACCCTCTCAGTCACCTTCGGTGACAGCTCTCCCAGAGGGAGAGCCAAGGGGCTGTACCAATACTCCGGCGCGGACGTTTTGCGGCAGGGATAGCGCAAAACAATCCCTCTTGATTTTTCCGAAAAAAAGAATACAATGGACGCATATTGTTTCCCGTGAAAGGATGCCGTTTTATGAACAAAATTTACATTCCCGAAAACTACAAGCCGGTGCTGGACGCCTACGACACCCAGCGCGCCATTGCCTATATCAAGGAGACGTTCCAGCAGGAATTTTCCAAGGCGCTGAACCTGAAGCGCGTCTCCGCGCCCCTGTTCGTCACCGAAAGCTCCGGCCTGAACGATAACCTGAACGGCTACGAGCGGCCCGTGGCCTTTGACATTCCCGCCGTGGGCATGGACGCTCAGGTGGTGCATTCTCTGGCAAAATGGAAGCGCCTTGCCCTCAAGCGCTACAATTTCACCGTTGGAAATGGCCTGTACACCGACATGAACGCCATCCGCCGGGACGAAGCGCTGGACAACATCCATTCCATCTACGTCGATCAGTGGGACTGGGAGAAGATCATTACCCGGGAAAACCGGAACCTGGACTTTTTGAAGCTCATCGTCCGCGCCATTGTAGGCGCTATCTGTGACACCAACGACCGCCTGCACGTCCGCTTCCCCCAGCTGCGCACCAAGCTGAGCCGGGAGGTCACCTTCATCACCGCGCAGGAGCTGGAGGATATGTACCCCGGTCTGGAAACCGGCTCCCAGCGGGAAAACGCCTTTGTCCGGGAGCACAAGACTGCCTGCGTCATGCAGATCGGCGGACTTCTCCGCTCCGGCAAGCCCCACGACGGCCGCGCCCCCGACTATGACGACTGGAATCTGAACTGCGACATTTTCTTCTGGGACGAAACGCTGAACCGAGCGCTGGAGGTTTCCTCCATGGGTATCCGTGTGGACGCGGAATCCCTCGACCGCCAGCTGACCCTCGCCCACTGCGACGACCGGCGGACGCTGCCCTTCCACAAGATGCTGCTGAATAACGAGCTGCCCCTGACCATCGGCGGCGGCATCGGCCAGAGCCGTCTGTCCATGCTGATGATGGGCTGCGCCCACATCGGCGAAGTACAGTCCAGCGTATGGGACAGCGAAACTGTGGACGCCTGTGCAAAGGCCGGGATCCCGCTGCTGTAATTTACATACTGACAAAAGGCGCGGCCGACACGACCGCGTCTTTTTCGCATAAACAGATATCAAAAATAGGTTGATTTTATCCTAATATTTGAGTATACTAATAACAAAGGAGGCATTGCCATGAATATTGATACCAATACCATCGTTCCCATCTCCGTAGCCAATCAGAATTTCTCAAAGGTTGCCCGGCTGGTTGACCAGTATGGTTCCGCCGTTATTATGAAAAACAACACGCCCCGGTATATCATCTACGAATTCAACCAAGCGGACACCATGCAGGCGGCAGCCGACGACGATGTGCTTGCTTCCTCCGCGAAGCTCATGCAGCGCAACACGCATGTATATGAGGAACTGGCAAAATGAAGCTTCTCAGTAAGCGTCAAATTCTGATGTTGCATTCCATGCTGATCGCGCAGTCCGGCGGCATGGATGGGCTGCGTGATGAAGGTCTGCTGGACTCCGCAGTCAACACGCCGCTGCAAGCCTTCGGCGGACAGGAGCTCTACCCCACAATTCTCGAAAAAGCCGCCCGTCTGGGTTATGGACTCATTCACAATCACCCTTTCATGGACGGCAACAAACGCATCGGAACTCACGCCATGCTCGTATTTCTGGACATCAACAACATCACACTTTCCTACGAAGATGACGATTTGATTTCCGTCATTCTCCGCGTTGCCGCCGGTGATATGGATGACCATGGGCTTCTTGAATGGCTGAAAAATCACATTGAATAGTGGGGTTGGCAGACATTGCCAACCCCACACTTTTAGTAATAGAAGAACTTATAAAACGAAGGATACACATTCAGCAGCTGCTGCAAATTTGTCCGGGAATTGGAACCGGGGTCGCAGATGGTAAATCCGGACGCTGTCAGACTGCTTCCCCCGGCATTATACCCCGTGACCACCACCCAGTGCTGACCGCCATAGGCATTGCTGACGCCGAGCAAGACAGGTTTTCCCTGCTTCAGCTTACCATAAACGGTACTGAGATATCCGGAACCGTCCGTGACAGCCGTATAGTGGCTCGGCCAATAGAGACTGCCCGAGGGCGTATAGGTAAGCTCCTTCGCCATAGCGTCGGGGTAGATGGTTCTTCCCGTGCGGAAGGACTCCATCATTGCCACCGCCGTTGTGGCGCAGCCGATCTGAGAAAAGGTCTTCCCGGATGTACCGATCCGGACATCCGCCCAGCGGGCGTCCGTCTGCTTGAAATTCGGCACGTTCAGGGACACTGAAGCATAGTTTCCGGACAGATATTGCGCGCTGACGTATCCGGTTTTCGTTCCGCCGTAAAGGACGCGGCTCCATCCGTTCGCAGTGGACAGACGGATGACCGTTTCCCCCTTGCTGAGGGCGCCGACCTTTCCATAGGCCGTCCCCGCCCCGCTGCGGACGTTCAGCGTGCCGCTGCTTACCGCCACGGATACCGGGGTTCCCTCCGTCACCGCGATGAAGCCCGCGTGGCAGTAGCCGTACTTCCCTTTTGCGTATTCCACCTTCCACCAGTCGCCGGACTTGGAGATCAGCGTAACATAGCTTCCCTTACTCAGCGACGCGGCCACCGCTGCGCTGGAGGACGGGCTGCTTCGCACGTTCAGCTTCCCGGAAGCAGTCGTCACGACACCGGCTTTGGAATCCGCCGTGGCCGCCTCAGCCCGCATCGGCAGAAGGAACGCTCCCAAAAGGAGCAAAGCCAATACAGTACAAGTCAGAATTCGTCGAATAACAATCACCTCGTTCTGATTTCTTGCATATATGCGAAGCAATTGTAACATATTTGTAACCTTTTGGGAATAGTCCAAATTCTGACAAAAAACGCAGGAGCCGGTAAACCCGCCGCTCCTGCGCTATTCTTTATTTAATTGAACCGCACCACGTTGTTGGCAAACCGGTAAAAGCTCCCGGCGAATTCCTGCCCGACCCGCCCCGGCACACTGACAAACAGCAGCGGCGTGCGCTTGCGGAAGTAGTTCGCCCACTTGGGGTCATAGGCCATGCAGGTCTCCCACATCTTTTTCAGCTCGGCATCCGTCTCGGCGGACTTGTTCAGCCGGGTCGTGAGAATAGCAATGCCAAGCATCATGAACAGGTCGTGCTTCATGTATCGTTTCAGCCGGGGTTCGGTGATGTCGTCCAAGTGACAGGTGGTAAAGCACCGTTCCGTCACAAGGATCTGATCTGCGTGGCGCTTGGCCAGAGCGGCAGACTGCACCGACTGATCCGGCCGGCCGATCCAGTAGCGGTAAAGGTCTGCGTTGAGATAGTACATTTTCCGCACATAGGGTATCGTCTGATAGATCATCAGGTTGTCCTCATAGAAAACATGTTTGGGAAGCGGCTGCTCCCATTTACGCATGATCTCAGTGCGGAAAGTGCTGGAATGGATGGTGAGCATCTGGTATGCCCGGAAGGGTTTGGTACCCTCCCATGTGAAGATACGGTTCTCCGGCAACACGGCGGAATAGTTGATGGAGCGATCCCCGTCGCCGTCGGAATGGACGTAGTAGTAGTTTGTCACTACCATATCCACGCCGCCCTGCCGCTCACATTCCTCAAGAGCGTCCAGAAATTGGGGGAAATCGGGGCTGAGGGTGTCGTCGCTGTCCACGACCTTGAAATAGGTGCCGGTGGCGTGCTTCAAGCCCTGATTGATGCCCTCACCGTGGCCGCCGTTTTCCTGATGAATGACCCGCACAATGTCCGGGAATTTCCGGGCATACTCGTCGGCGATTTTTCCGGTGTTATCCTTGGAGCCGTCATCAATAATGATGATCTCCACCCGGTTTCCCCCGGGCAGGAGGCTCTGGATGCACTTCTCCATGTAGTCCTGAGAATTGTAGCAGGGTACTGTGACCGTCAGAAGCTTCATTTATCTTTCTCCTTCGATTTCTGATTTGGCAAGGCTCAGCGCCCGGAGGATTACCGCGTCCATGTCGTAATAGCGGTACTCCCCCAACCGGCCGCCGAAAATGGTTTTCTCTTCCCCGTCTGCCAGCACCTTGTACTTTCCATACAGGGCGTTATTTTTTTCATCGTTCACGGGATAGTACGGCTCCACCCCCGGCTTCCACTCGGAACTGTACTCCCGGGACACCACAGTTTTCGGCTGGGTGCCGAACTCGAAGAACTTATGCTCGATGATGCGGGTGTGGGGCGTCTCCCGGTCGGTGTAGTTGATCACGGCGTTGCCCTGAAAATTCGGCATATCCAGCACCTCCGTCTCAAACCGGACGGAGCGGTAGCTCAGCGGGCCGAAGCAATAGTCAAAGTAGCTGTCAATAGAGCCGGTGTAAACGACCTTGTCCGCCAGCGCGTTCAGCTCGGCTCTGTGTTCCAGATAGTCCACATTCAGCCGCACCTCGATGCCGTCCAGCATGTTTTCCACCATTTGGGTGTAGCCGCCCACGGGAATGCCCTGAAACCGGGCGTTGAAGTAGTTGTTGTCAAAGGTAAGTCGCACAGGCAGGCGCTTGATGATAAAGGCGGGCAGCTCCCTGCAGGGGCGTCCCCACTGCTTTTCGGTGTAGCCCTTCACCAGCTTTTCATAAATATCCGTGCCGACGAGGGAAATGGCCTGTTCCTCCAGATTCTTCGGCTCCGCAATCCCGGCGGCCTTCCGTTGACGGGCAATCTCCACTTCCGCCTGCTGTGGAGTCGTCACACCCCACATTTTATTGAAGGTATACATGTTGAAGGGCAGAGAGTACAGCTCCCCGTGGTAATTCGCCACCGGGGAATTGGTGTAGCGGTTGAATTCCGCGAACCGGTTGACATACTCCCACGCGGTCTTGTCGTTGGTGTGGAAAATATGGGCGCCGTAGGTATGTACCTGAATTCCCTCGATCTCCTCGGTATACACATTGCCGCCGACGTGACTCCGCCGGTCGATCACAAGCACGGACTTCCCCGCCGCCTTCACCTGCCGGGCAAAGACAGCGCCGAACAGCCCTGCCCCCACGACCAGATAATCATACCCCATGGATAATACTCCTTTGCCGGTTTTTTCACTGAGAATATACCATATCCCGCAGAGTTTGTCATCATAATTTTATTTAAAAATTCGTTAGGAAAAGCCTCACTGGTCGCTGACAGAATCCAGATTCTTCCATCCATAGCGGAAAATGGATACGATCATGGATATTTCCGTGACGATCTCGTCCAGAATCCCCGCCCATGAGCCAATAATTACATCATAAATGATCCACAGCGGCGAATTGACAAGCATTCCCACAAGGCGGATCTTCTTCGGACTGTATGTATACCCGCCGATCGTTGCCGCAATATTCGCGGCCACCGGCAGAATTGACCACCAACCGTCCCATGTGAAGATCAGCGCCGCCACCTGCATGATGCACAGCGCGGCGCACATGGTTTTCCCTTTCAGAAAGCTGCTCCTGCTTCCCAGACAAAAGGAGCGAACCGTGTTCAGAACATAGCTGATCCCGCCGGTGATCGCGCCCAGCATCAGCAGATGGGTGGTGTAGCACAGATAGGAAACAAACTGGACGCGGAACAGCGTCCGGTTGCTTTTGCATTGGTACGACAGGAAAAACAAAACCGTCCCGAAAAGGCCGATTGCCTGTATGAAAATGGATTTTCCCGACATGGTGTCTCTCTGCCTTCCGGTATATTTTTAGTAAACCTTTCTGCCCTCGGCATAGGCTTTCTTGGCTTCATTCAGGCTCATAACATTTGCCCCACCGCTAAAATCAGATTCTTTATTTTGTAATAAATCATTTTGCCAACCACATATATCACATATATCGTAAAAATCGACAACACATTTATTACAGCAAGCGCAGATTCTTCTGCCATAGCTAAAATCATCTTTTTTGTTTTCGTCCATGTCTCTTTCTCCTTTCCGGTGAATGGAAATTATATTTGCCATTGGCTACCCTCCCACAGTCATTATGCAAGACTGCCAACGTATATCCAGAATTTTAACACACCTGCTCACAATTCGCAAGTCAAGACACTTAGAAAACTTTCCACACGATTCCATAGGTGATAATGTACAATAAATTGCGCAAATTGAAAACCGCATAAAAGAAGACA
>ERZ827512.690-NODE-690-length-41134-cov-5.847270_pt1 | contig 41134 bp, 38 predicted proteins | sample MGYA00519916_ERZ827512 | MGnify/ENA primary metagenome ERZ827512 (study PRJEB31778, sample SAMEA3449335) | human gut metagenome | biome: human gut; feature: human-associated habitat; material: faeces | place: United Kingdom | collected 2010/2012 ... | reverse complement strand
TTATAAAAATATTGAAAAGTTTTATAAAAATTTTATTCATAAGAAAACCCTTAGAAAAAATCTAGGGTTTGTCTACACTCTGAGGAACTAGAAATAGTTCCTTTTTGGCGCAATACGTAGGTGTTAAAACTAGGACATGAAAGTTGCCAGTTCAAAAGAAAAGACTCTCACTTACGATAGTATGTTGGAAATAGATGGTAGTAAGTAGTAGTGTCTCCTGCTCAATTATTATTAAAAGATAGATTTTACTTTTTCAACTAATAAAATTTATAAAAAAAATATTTCAATATATATTTTTTTCTTTTTTTGTGTTATTATAATAATAACTAATATAGGCAGAGTATATTTCATCAGGATATTAATATTAGAAAAAAATAAGATAAAGGAGTGTAAGTATGAAAAAGAACAAAAAATTATTAGTAATAGTTAGTGTAATCGTACTAATTGTTACAATAACGAGTTTTATTATTTTAAATAATAAAGTAATGAAACAGCAAAATACGAAAACAGATACGAAAGAAGAGGTATATCAAGATTTTCTTTATGATGTTAGCAATTCTATACAAGCTCTAGACTCAACACAAGAATTGAGTACAGCCAAAACTGATTTTACAAGTCAAGTTAGAATGTTACAAAATAAGTATAACAATAATGAAGGTGTAACATATATGGCTAATGACATTATAAATAAAACTGTTAGTAGTGATTATGATAATACTTTAGAATTAAAGAATGCTCTAACTGTAAATGTTAATTCAATTTTTGATAGTATATTGAAACTTCTTGGTGGTGGAACGAAACTAAGTGTAGATCAAGAAGCTACAATAAAATCTGATAATGTTTGTAAATTTGCAGCTGCAACTGGAAAATCTGCAAGCAATTATTGCGTAGATTTACATGCAAATATATATTATGCTTCAAAAGAAACAAAAAATTGGGCATTATTAGTACATGGAAATATGATGAGTGCAAGTTCAATGGCTAGTGCAGTTGGAAAAATGTATTTAGACAATAATATAAATGTATTAGCTATAGATTTAAGAGGATTTGGTAGCAGCAAGGGAAGTGTTGCTATGGGATTTTTAGAAAGCTTAGATGTAATGAATTGGCTAGATTATCTTAATACTAGCAGTGATATAAAATCAGCTACAAAGCCTGAAAATATAATAATTCATGGTGTATCACTTGGTGGTGCAACTACTATTCAGTCTCTTACAATGGGAGGAGTTAATGTAACCGGAGTAGGAACAATGCCAGCAATCTCTAGTAAAAATGTAGTAGGAGTTGTAGACGATTGCGGTTATACATCAATGAATGGAATAATAACTTCAATGTTACCTAGTGTGGATGGCAATAAAAATACTATTTCAAAAAATTCATCTATACTATATGATCAAGGTTCTGGATATAATAGCTGGGGTGCTAATAATAAAAATAAAACTAATGGCTTAGGTAGCTTAGGTGGTCTTACATTAAATGGAAGTAATATTAATATAAAAGATACTTTAATTAAAACTGTTTTAACAGGAAATTTAATTAAAACTGGTTTAAGTTCAAATAATTTTGATTTGTATCAAGATTCATTTGGAAATGGAAGAACAGTTGATTCAAAGGTAAAAGTAATGGTAGTGCATGGTGGAGGAGATACTACTGTACCACCATCAAATGCTGATACTTTAATTGGAAAAGCTAATGGAAACGTTATAGTACAATATAGACCTGATGGCTCACCACATGCTTTCATAATAGTAGGTCAGCATAAAAAAGAATATAATCAAAAGGTTACTGAATTTGTCAAAGCCCTAGATATGGTAACAGCTAATGATAAAACAAGTAGTGGTAATGGTTTTCTAAATTTTTTTAAGAAGTTTGGTAAAAAATAAAAAAAATAGGTGGTGAAAAAATGAATGATAATAGTATGCAGCAAATTGATAACAATATTAACTCTGTGTCAGTTAATAATAATTCAAATGTAAATTATACTACTGGATTAAATCAATTTGAAAAAAAAGATAATAATATAGACCCTCGTCTCAGTTACTATCAAAATACACCATCTAGCTCTAAAAATAAAAAATTAAAGTATACTATTACATTGATTGAAGAAAATAGTATTAAAAATATAAACCTAAATAGATTTAGAAAAAAGAAAATTTTGTTTGGAAGAAGCCAAAATAATGATATTATATTAAATTCTTTATTAATATCGCCTAATCATGGCTTCTTTGAACTAGATGATGATAAACTAAAAATTATAGATAATGCAAGTACAAACGGAATATATGTAAATAATATAAAAGTAAGTGAAACATATTTAAAAGATGGTGATTCAATAAAAATAGATAATCCAGTTGAACCACTTGCTATTGGCGTAATAATGATAGTTACATTTGGGGAAACTGTTGATAGCTGGCAACAAATAGATCTAAACGTAAAAAATAGTATTTCTATCGGTAGAGAACCAAGTTCAGATATCGTTATAAATCATGTCAGTGTACCATTAAACGTAGCAAATATTTATAAGCAAAACAATAGCTATATATTAATGCCAAAGTCTAATATAAATAGTATTTTAGTTAATGGTAGACAATTATATGAACCAATTATCTTGAAAAATAGAGATGTTATTTTAATAGCAGATGCAAAACTAATTTTTGATAAAGGACGGATATATTACCAACTATATGATAGAGGAGTTAGAGTAGATGCTATAGACATTATGAAAACTGTTAGGGTTAAGGGAAAAAAAAGGGATATATCTTATCATGTTAATTTATCTGTTAACCCAGGCGAATTTGTAGCTTTTGTAGGTGGTTCAGGAGCTGGTAAGTCAACTTTTATGAACTGTATTAGTGGTGTATCTAAGCCTACTAAAGGACATGTTTATATAAATGGTAATGATTTATTTAAAAACTATTCAGCATTAAAAAAAATAATAGGCTATGTACCACAGTCTGATATAGTATTTAATGATTTAACCCTATATGATATGTTGAAATATTCAGCCAATTTAAGAATGCCTGATGATTCTTCAAAAGAAGAAAAAGAGAAAAGAATTGATGAAGTATTAGAAACAGTAGAATTAACTGGTAAAAAAGATGTAATGATAAGAAGTCTATCTGGTGGTCAAAGAAAAAGAGCTAGTATAGCAGTAGAGTTGCTAGCAGATCCAAAGTTATTCTTTTTGGATGAACCAACAAGTGGATTAGATCCTGGTACTGAAAGAAATCTAATGAATATCTTGAGAAAAATGACTAAAACAGGAAAAACTATTATTTTGGTTACACATAATACACTTAATTTACATTTATGTGATAAAATTTGTTTTTTTGGTACTGGAGGAAAGTTATGTTTCGCTGGTTCTCCTCAAGAAACATTAGCATTTTTTGGAGTAACAGATTTTGTTGATATATATAATCTAATAACTGATGATGTAGATATTTGGTATAATAAATTCAATTCTACATATAAAGTGCAAGTTCCATCTAGTCAGGGTACAAATAATTTTATTAGGGATAAAAAAGATAAGCGTTCGTTTTTTAAACAATTTATAACATTGGCTAAAAGATATGCTAAAACAATAATAAATGATAAACAAATGTTGTTATTATTGTTTCTACAATCTCCTTTTATTGCCTATATGTTTGCGATTGTTGCCCCAGAGGATATGTTTGAAGGTTATGAAACAACTAAAATGTTATTGTTCTCTATGACTATAGCAGCAATTTGGCTAGGAACTCTAAATTCAATACAAGTAATATGTAAAGAAAAAGTAATATTAAAAAGAGAGTATATGGCAGATTTAAAATTATCGGCATATTTTGCCTCTAAACTAGTAATTCAAGTTATTTTATGTGCTATCCAATCATTTCTATTTATAACAGTATTTATGGCAGCTTTTGGGTTTGTGCCAGATAATGGTGTTGTAACACAATGGCCATTAGAGATGATGTGTACATTCTTCTTAATATCTGTTTGTTCAACTTGTATAGGACTATTGTTATCAACACTTTCTAAGAATACTTCCAATGCTGTAATGTTAGCTCCTATAACACTTATTCCACAACTGGTTTTAAATGGTTCCTTTATTTCCTTAGATGGAACTTTGGAAAAAATATCTTTATTTGTGTTAGATAGATGGGCTGTTCAATTATTTGGAACGTCATGTGATTTAAATAGTATGCCAAATCAGATTCAAAAACTACAACCAAGTTATGTTAGAGAAGCGGAAGACTTTTTTGAATTTACAAAAACACATTTTATGAATGATGTAAAAATTATTATGTTGATGGCTGTTGTAATGTTAATAGCTTGCTATTTTACCTTAAAATTTCAACTAGAAAGCAGGAAATAATATGAGAAAAGAATTATGGGATAATTGGCATATAATTGAAAAAATAGGTGAAGGTCCAAACGGGGAAGTTTATAAAGCATCCAAAATGCTAAACAACCAAACATTTTTTTGCGCTATCAAATATTTAAGTTTACCTAAAAAAGATGAAGATGTAGATACTCTTTTGAAAAAAGGAATAATAAAAAATAAAAACGAAATTAATAATTATTATTTAAAAATATTACAAGTCCTAAAAAATAATATATTGTCTTTAAAAAATATTCCAGGTAATAACTATGTTTTAAAATATTATGATTTTTATCAAGAACCAAAAGCTAGTGGAATAGGGTATGATGTCTATATAAGAATGGAATTAGCAAGCGAATCTGTTGGTGATATCAATAGAAAAAAAATAACAGCTAAAGAAGTTGCCCAAATAGGAATTGATGTTTGTAACGGATTTGATCATTTAAAAAGATGTGGAATTGTATATAAGAATATAAAACCAACGAATATTTTTATTGGAGGAGACGGTCATTACAAATTGGGTGATTTTGGAATTCCTCATAATTTAAATTATTATGATGATATGAATAACTACGTTTCTCCTGAAGCATATAATAATAAAAATTTAGTGTCTTCATCTGATACATATTCACTCGGTTTAATAATGTATCAATTGTTAAATAAAAATAGGCTTCCATTTGTAAACTTATTTGTAAAAAATAAAGCTGCAGTTGAAGCTAGAATGGAAGGTTTAGAAATTCCAAATCTAAAAAGAAGAAATCAAGAATTGATGCAGATAATTATAAAGGCTTGTTCAAAAGATGCTGCGAATAGATATAAAGAAACATATTTAATGAGAGATGCCTTGCAAAAATTACTAGATAGTGGTTCATTAAATAACGAAAACGATTTAAGTGGAAACAATCAACAAAATCTTGGTAAAACCATTAGTATTTATGATAACCAAAATATTGTGCCATTAAATTTGCCAATAAATAAAAATAGTGCCACTCAAACAAAACAACAAGAATTAAAAGGAATAAAAGGTTTTATACATAGAAAAATAGTAGAGCCTTTTGAAGAAAAAAAGAATAGTATTTTTGGTGGTGATTTCATAAATGAAAAAATAGTGGATCCATTTAATAATTTTAAAGAAAAAATTACTGATAAACAATTTTATATAGATAATAGAAAAACTATCATCTTAGTTATTGTTGCAATAATAATAGTTGTATTTTTGAAAGGCTGTGTATTTAGTAATAAAAAGTGTAAATCAGGCTATATAAATAAATTAGGAGTATGTGTAAAAGGATGGTATACTTGTGAAAAAGGATACACACTAAATAGCGATAATAAATGTAGTAAAACATTAAAATCAATAGAGGCCAATGTTAAATATAAGTGTGATGAAGGATATACCCTTCAAGATAAAACTTGTTTAAAAAGTGATACTAAAGATGCCAAACAAGCTTATCAATGTGCAGGATTAGGAACATTAAAAGGTGATAAATGTGTCCAAGAACAAAGTACTAAAGCGGCGACTAATTATACATGTCCACAAGGTTATATTCTTTATGAAAATAAGTGCTCTACTGTAAGTAATCAAACAGCTAGTTCCAGTTATTATTGTCCTAGTGGTTATAATTTGTCTGGTAATCGTTGCTCTAAGACAGAAAGAACTTCTCCATCAAGTGGTGCAGGTAACTATTCGTGTAATAGTGATGAAACACTCTCAGGTGATAAATGTTATGTTAACTGTATTTCTAGCAACTATGGTTATGGTTATGGTTATGACTGGTGGGGCTCAGGAACAAAATCATGTTATTGTCCAGTGGGATATCAACAGTCAGGAAGTCAGTGTTATAGAAATGCTTCATATACTTCTGGAAATTCATATTGTCCAAAAGGTAGCTTAGTAAATGGTAGCTGTGAATATACAACAACAATACCAGCATCTGTAAAATATTCTTGTCCATCTGGATATCAAGTTTATGGAAATCAGTGTATAAAAACATCATCCATAAAACCATCTCAACAATATTATTGCGCTGGTGGAATGGAGCTACGAGGTGATCAGTGTGTAGCAACTATAACAGCAGATGCTATAAATGGATTTGAATGTGATAAAGGCTACGCTTTAGCTGGAACAACATGTGTTCTAAATGACAAAAAGGATGCTAAAGAGGAATATAGTTGTTCAAAAATTTACACATTAAATGGAGATAGATGTGAAAAATATAAAATACAGTCTCCAAAAAAACACTATGGAACAAAAAAATAATGTTAATATAAAAAACTTCAATTAATGATAAAAAGCCACATCTAAATTTATGGATGTGGTTTTCAAAAGTCCAAATTCAAAATGTTCAATAGCTAACTATTTATTTAAAAATATTAATAATAATCAAAAAAAATATAAATTATTTTCAAAAAATTCATTAAAAATATTTTCAAAAATCGTTAAGTATTAGACATTTTAAAGAGTTAATTTTTAAAATATAATTGAATATTTTTATGTGCTCAATTGCAAAAGTAACTTCCAGTTTGAAGAAGTAACTTCCACTATTTTTTTAAAAAATCACTATTTTTCAAAAAAGATAGTGATTTTTCTTGGATTTTGATGTAAAATACTGAATATAAGTTAAATTTAACTGTTTTATTGCATGCTGAAAAGGGATCGAGCTTCTAAATTTTTTTTGAATTTGAAAGTTCCACCCCAGATGTAATATTAGTTGATGATGTTTATATTGTCCTTGCCGGGCAGGCCTTCTTTCTTTTGCGAAAAAGAAAGAAGTAAAGAAACCGAGAAATGTTGATTACTGATTTTTCTTAATTAAGTTTGATGAAAGATTAATTTTGTTTGGTTTTATTTCAACAATTCCAAATTCTGTGGCAATATCATTGCCGTATAATAAATTAAATAGTTGTAATGGTGAACAATTATTTAATTTTTTTCTTTTATAAGAATTAATATGAGACATAATTTTGTTTATATCATCTTGAGTAAGATTATCAAATGATTTTCCTTTAGGTAATATTCTTCTAATCATTTCATGATTTACTTCACATGATCCTTTTTGATCAGGTCTTCTAGGTTCACAGTAAAATATTTTTGTTCTTAATTCACCACTATTCATATTGAATTCAATCTCGCTTGGATTAGAGAATTCAGAACCATTGTCAGTAAGTATTACTGGAAATAATTTTTTAAATATCTCCGTTCCTAGTTTAACTTCAATCATATTAAAAATATCAATAACAGATTGTGCATCGTTATGATCTCTAATGAAAGCCAGCATGAATGAGCAATTTACAAAATGTAATGTGAGCAATACCTTTCCACCTTTAATACCTTCAACAGAATCCATTTCGACTACATTAATATCTTTATTTTTATTTATAAATTTTAAGTAATAAGAATATTTTCTATTATTAAGACATGATTTATCAATTTTATAATATGTTTTATTTTTAGACCTATTTCTATATCTAACTTTTCTTGGCAAATCAATGTTTTTAATCTTTAAAGCACCTAAATTAATAAGATTGTATATTTCTTTTTCACAACACATTATTTTATTTCTATTGTTAATAACCGCATGATGAATTGATTGATTATTATCTTTAACTAGAGGAATTAGGATATTGTTTAAATTATCAATTCTTCTTTTGAGTATGTAATGCCAATTCTTGCTTCTACTAAATTTTCTTTGTATTCTTTAAAAGCATATCCTGCATCATAGATTTTTTTGCTTAATGTACATGAATTTATTTTTTCACATCCATTACAAACATAAGGTGGTTTGTTTAGTTTTGCACATGTTTCCTTTTTATAATGATTGCATAGTTTTTGATTACATTTTGTCCCTTTTATTTTATGTGGGCAATTAAATCTATAAATACAATCAAAAAATGGTCTACCTACAGCTCCAATATTTTTAAAAATGACATGATTTTTAATTTCTTTAGATATAGTAGTGCAATCTTTTTCAATAATAATACCAATTTTTTTGAATGATAAATTTTCGTTTAACCCCTTTTCAATTTCAAGTCTATCATTAAATGATAAATGTTTATTCTTCATAACACTTAAACTCCTTTCAAATTCAGAATAAGCATCATCAAGTTAACTATTATATAACTTTGTAGGAGTAATTTCTACCCCTTTAATTTGTAGAACTAAATTCTATGTTTCAAAAGAATGAAGTGGAATTTACTTTTGCAACTGACTTCTACATTTTTTGTTTACTAAATTAAAATAAAAATATTGTAAAAATAATTTCTATGTGCTATACTTGTTACAGTAAAGGTAGGGATAATATGAGAAATGTTTGCAAAGCAAAATATGTTTTATTTATTGCAGTTTTATTTGTTGTTACGTTTAGTATTAATCTTAATATAGTTAATGCGAGTAACGATTCTACTAATGAATTAAAATCAAGTTATAATATCAAAACTACTAATTATGATAGTGGTAAAAATGCTTTTAGGGTTGGGGTAAAAGGTTGGAGTTCAGGAACTCCTTATAAAGGAGTAAACAGTGCATCTAACTTAAATGCTTATTGTGTCTCTATGAACCATACGGTTGGTTTTACTAATGGTACATCAACCAAAAAAAAATGTGATGATCCTTATACAAAAAACTTCAGAACTCCTAGAAAAATAAAGGCAGGATATATTGTTGAAGAAATTAATAAGGATAATAGTATTAAAGCTTCAGATGTTACCATGATGGTTGGAAATGGTAGAGACACAGATAAAATAACTAGTCAATCTGAGTGCTCTAAAGCTAAAGGCTGTGATTGGAGTAAAAGAGAAGAATATGCTCGTTTTGTTTATAAAGTTGTAACTTTAAATACTTATATGAACAGTTTTAATGTTACAGGTTCTGTCAATTTTACAAAGGTTAATAAAAGTGCTGAAAGATTTGGAAGAACTAATGATAGTGATGGTAAAGTATTGGAAGAAAAAATAAACAATTACATAAAAAATGCTAGAAGTTCATATCAAAATTACAAAGATAGCTCTACTAATAGTGCCTTAAACTTTAAACTAACTAAAGAAATAAAGTCAAAAGTAATGAAGAAGATATCTAGTGGTTCATCTAGTTACTATATTTCAAATGAGGTATTTGCTTTTGATTCTGCGGATAAACTTAAAAATGGAGCTGCTGTTAAAACATCAGTATCAACTTCAAATAATCCTAGTGGTTCTACAATTTCTTTTTGTACAGATAAAAATGGTAAAAGTAGTAGCTGTGTGAGTGCTGGTAGTGTTTCTAAGGGAAAATCTTATTATATAAAAATAAGTGGTAGTTCACTTGAAGGAAAATCCCTAACTGTTACTGCTAAGGCTACAAGTAGCTTTAAATATCCAATGTTAGATATGTATTGTCGTGCACATAATACTAAGCACCAAGCTATTGGAATTTATGGAAATGCAACTAAATCTTTGTCTGATTCAAAATCTTTCAATTTAGTTATTCCAAAAGCTAATTCACAATTAATTGAAGTTGCTAAGGTTGATACTGATGGTAATTCATTATCAGGAGCAGAATTTCAATTACTTGTTAATGGGAAAGCTACTAATTGGACAAGAACTGACAAAGAAAGTGGCAAGTTCTATTTTGAAAAATTAGGTTCTGAGATGAATTTTAGTAATACTAAATTTTCATTAAAAGAAACTAGTTCACCTAATGGATACTCTTTGATAGGGACAGAGTTACCTATAACATTTGGTACAAGTGGTACTATATATTATTTGCAAACTGATGACAAAGAAGAAACAATAACTGAAGAACAATATAATGCTGTTTATGTATGTAAAGTAACTACTGTTACCAAAAATCAAGATGGGACAAGTTCAACAAATATTGAAATTAAATCTTTAGATACTAATTTAACTTGTGATGGATATGTTTCTTCTACTGGTGGTACAACAGAAGGAACTGATACTGGTTCTTCTAGTGGAACAGGTTCAAAACCTCAAACACCAAGTGGTGATAATTCTGGTAAAGAAACCGGAACACCTAGCAAACCTGCAGTAACTACTACTGCTGAAAAAACTTGTTATGCGAACGCTGACCTTGCCAATAATAAAGGTACTCCTATTGATGAAAAATATTGTGGCTCTAAAATGTCATTAACTTCAAATGGAAATTATTATTATGTTGAAGTAAAAGATGAATTAACTAAAGTTAAAATTAGCAAAGTTGATGCTACAAGTAACGAAGAGGTGCCAGGTGCTAGCTTGAAAATTTGTAGTAAATCTGAATGCGATTCTAAAAAAGATCAGTGTACTCCTGCAAAAACTAATGGTAATACTTCTATGGAATGGTCATCAGGCTTATCGCCTAAAGAATGGGATGGACTTCCTACTGGAGGATATTGTGTGGTAGAGAAGGTACCACCATTAGGATACAAAAAAGCTACTACTCTTACATATTTTAATGTTGCAAATGATGGAACAGTCACTAGTGGAAATACCAAAGCAACAGACGATACTATAGTAATTAAGAATTCCTTGAATGAAGTAACTATTAGTAAAACTGATATAGCAACTACAAAAGAACTATCGGGAGCAACACTTTCTATATGTGAAGCTTCAATTAGAGGAAATGATATACCAGAAGATGATGGTAGTAGTGAGAACCCAGAAACAATAACAGATACTGATAACAAAACTGAGAAAGTAACAGACGATAGTGAAGCAAGTTCTAATAATCCTGATGATTACGAATTAGTTACTGATGATGTTGGCGATTGTGTTCCTGTTGTGTTACAAGATGGTTCAGGTGATGCTACTTGGACATCTACAGATCAACCTCATACAATAAAAGGCTTGCCATCAGGAACATATTATTTAGTAGAAAAGACAGCACCAAATGGTTATTCAACTGCTGAATCTATATTATTTAGAATGAATGATGATGGAGTGCTTACCGATGTTAAAGGTAATACATTAGCAAATAATAAAATAGAAATGAAAGATGCACCTATAAAAGAGGTAAAAACAGGTCAAGTTAGAATTGTAGCAGTTATATTAATTTGTGTTGGAGCAGCAGGTGCAGGAGCTTATTACTATTTTAAAACAAATGCTGTTGCAGCAGGTGTTGGTCAAGTACGACGAAAAATTAGAAAAATAAAAGGAAGAAAATTACATAAATAATAAGAAGAACTTTGGAGTATTCTAGAGTTCTTTTCTTTACTTAAATTATGATTTATAGTATAATTAGACTTGTAAAGGGTGATTAGTATGAAAGTTATTTTTATTAAAGATTTAAAAAAGCAAGGAAAAGTTAATGAAATAAAAGAAGTTAGTGATGGCTATGCTATCAATTACTTAATAAAAAATGGTTATGCCGTAAAGTATACCAAAGGTAGTGCTAGCATATTAGATAAAGAATTGAAAATAAAAAAAGAACAAGATGAAGAAGCAAGAAGTAATGCTTTAAAGCTTAAAGAAGAATTAGAAAAAATAACTTTAAAGTTTGTTGTAAAATGTAATAATGGAAAAGTTTTTGGCTCTATTAGTAGCAAACAAATACATGAAGAATTATTAAAACTTGGTTATAAAGTTGATAAAAAAATTATAAAAATTGATGGAACTATAAGTAGTTTAGGTGTACATTTAGTTTCGCTTAATTTATATAAAGGGGTTATTTGTAATTTAAAAATACAATTAGTTGAGAAGTAGGTGTTATAATGAATAATAGTGGATTACCAAATAATATTGAAGCTGAAAAAGCATTGCTAGGTTCAATGTTTTATTCTTTTAATGCATTACAAAAAGCTTGTGAAGAAGTTTCTAAGGAAGCTTTTTATTTAGACAGTCATAGTAAAATATTTGAGGTAGTTCAAGATTTATATTTTGCTAAAAAACCTATTGATGCTACTACTGTTACAGCTGAAGCTATGAATAAAGGATACTTAGTTCAAATAGGTGGTGTTGAGTATTTAAATAATGTTATTAATACTGTAGCAACCGGAGCTAATATTTCTTATTACATAGATACCGTTTTAGAAAAATTTACATTGCGAAAAATGATAGAAGTTGCAACTAATATTATCACTGATGCTAACAGTCCAGATATTAAAGTAAATGATTTTGTTGAAAATGCTGAAAAAAACATTTTAAATGTCTCAAAATCAAGGAAAACTTCTGAATTTAGAACTGTTAGAGAAGTATTAGATAAAGCACAAAATGATTTGGAAGTTCTTGCTAAAAATAAAGGCGGAGTTACAGGACTTACTACAGGATTAGTTGATTTAGATAATTTAACTAATGGCTTTAGTCCTACTCAATTAGTAATAGTTGCCGCTCGTCCTGCCGTTGGTAAAACAGCCTTTGCCTTAAATATAGCTTGTGCTGCTGCTAAAAGTACTAAAAAAAATATAGCAATATTTTCATTGGAAATGCCAGCAGAGCAATTAATAATGAGAATGATAAGTTCATTAGGTCAAATTGATAACAAAAAATTACAAACTGGTAGACTTGAAAATGAGGACTGGCGACGAGTTAATGAAGCAGTTAGCCAACTCGCTGATACAAATATTTATTTTCATGATGCAGGAGGAATTACTGCTGGTGAAATTAAAGCTAAATGTAGACGACTATCTACTATGGGTGAAGGCTTAGGTTTAGTCATAATTGACTATTTACAATTAATAGATTCTTCATCTAGATATTCTAATTCGAGACAACAAGAAGTATCAGAAATATCTAGAAACTTAAAAACTATGGCTCTTGAGTTAGAAGTTCCTGTTATAGCATTGTCGCAATTATCCAGAAATGTTGAAAAACGTGAAGATAAAAAGCCCGTTTTATCTGATTTAAGGGAATCTGGTTCTATAGAGCAAGATGCTGATATAGTAGCAGCACTACATGCACCCCAAGTTGAGACACCAGTTGATGATAACCTACCAGTTCCAATACAATTGATTATATTAAAACATCGTAACGGTCCAATCGCAACAATTGATATGTTATTTAAAAAGAAAACATCGACATTCTTGTCGATTAAAAAAGAAGGTGGTTCTAGTGCTAAATAATGGCTTTAAAATATCTTATTATATATCAATACTTTTAATCCTTGTTTTAGTTGTAGCCTTAGGATTTACTCATAATAACAATAGTAATCCTAAAACTGTATATAATGTTTACTTGGATGGAGATATTATAGGAACAATTGAAGACAAGAATTCTTTTGAAGAATACATCAATAAAAAAGAAAATACTATTAAAAGAAAATATGGCGTTAATAAAGTATATATGCCTAATGGAGTTGTAATAAAAAAAGTTATAACTTATGATAATAATATAGAATCAAATGAAAAAATATATAATAAATTAACTAAAGTTAAACAATTTACAATAAAGGGTACTGTTATTACAATAAATAGTAAAGATAAAAAAAGCAAACCTAAAAAAATATATACTTTAAGTAAGAAAATATTTGATGATGCTCTAGAGTCTTTGGTTAAGTCTTTTGTTGATAAAGATGATTATAATAATTATATGAATAATAGTCAGAAAAAAATAACAGATACAGGAAATATTATTAAGAATATAGATATAGATGAAAAGATAACTTATAAAAATAGTTATATTTCTATTGATGAAGATATATACACTAAGTCTTCGACATTAGCAAAATATATGCTATATGGTACTACCAAAAAGCAAAACACATATATTGTTCAAGATGGAGATACTATAGAAACAGTTGCTAATACAAATAAGTTAAGTATTCAAGAATTTATGCTAGCAAACTCACAGTTTAATAGTGAAAACACTCTTTTATATACTGGACAAGAAGTTAATGTTGGCTTAATTGCTCCAATTGTAAATGTTGTAGTAGAAGTTAATGATGTTAGTGATGAAGAAAGAAATTTTGGAGTAGATATAAAATATGATGAAAATGAACTTCAAGGAACAGAATATGTTTCTCAAGAAGGAGAAAAAGGTTTATATAGAGTAAGTCGTGAGTATCAGTATATTAATGGTCAATTATCTGATACTGTTACTCTTAGTTCTACAGAATTAAAACCAACTATAAATAAAGTTATTGTTAAAGGTGATAAAGAAATACCTAATGTTGCAGATTTATCGTACTGGGCATGGCCTACAGATAACCCATATACAATTACTACTTATTTTGGTTATCGTTGGGGATCTATGCATGCTGCTGTTGATATATATGGTCCTGGTTATGGTTCTTCTATATATGCTGCTAATAATGGAACTGTTGTTGCAGCAGTTGGTGGTTGTACAGCAGGTAATTCTTCTTGCAATGGAAGACGAGGAAATTATATTTTAATTAATCATAATAATGCCAATTATTATACATATTATATGCATTTATCTACTATTTTGGTAAAAGAAGGTCAAACCGTATCAAGAGGTCAAAAAATTGCTACTATGGGAAATACTGGAGAAGTATATCCGGCACCTAGCAAGTCAAGCCCTTATAGCGGTACGCATTTGCACTTTGCAGCATCACGTGGAAATCCATTAAGTGGTGGAAAGCCTTTCGATCCTCTAACTTTATATAAATGAGAGTAAAAGTTTTATCTTCAGGTAGTAGTGGTAATACTACTTATATTGAGTATGAAAATACTAAAATATTAATAGATATTGGAAATAGTTGTAAGTATGTTGCAGATAAATTGAAAGAAATGAGGAGCGAACCAGATAAAATAGATGCCATACTTATTACTCATACTCACGTTGATCATATAAAGGGGCTTAAAGTATTTGCTAAAAAATATAATCCAGTTATTTATGCAACCAAAGGAATATTAAATGAACTTGATTACATTGATAATTATTATTTGATAGATAAAAATGAATTAACAATTGGGGACATTCATGTTGACGTTATAAAGACCTCTCATGATGCTCCAGATTCTGTTGGATATATTATAAATGGAAGTGATAAATCTTTAGCATATATAACTGATACAGGATATATAAATGAAAAATATTTTCCAAAATTAAAAAATAAAGATTTATATATAATGGAATCTAATCATGATATAGAAATGCTAAATAATGGTCCATATCCCTTTAAACTTAGACAGAGAATATTAGGAGATAAAGGACATTTATCTAATTATGATTCAGCTAGATATTTATCAACATTTATGGGAAATAAAACTAAGCATATTATTTTAGCTCATTTATCTGAAAAGAATAATACAGAAAAATTAGCATATGAAGCTTTAGTAAAAAGACTTAAAGATGAAGGTAATCTAGGACCTGAAATAATAATAGCTAAACAAAATGAAGAAACGGAGTTAATTGAAGTATGATAAAAATTTTATGTGTTGGTAAAATTAAAGAACAATTTTATAGAGATGCTATTGCTGAGTACATGAAAAGACTAACTAAATATCATAAAGTTATTATTGAAGAAGTTAGTGATAGTAATAAAGAAAATGAAAAGGAACTTCTTCTTAAAAAAATAGATAAAAAATCATATATAGTTACTTTAGAAATTGATGGCAACGAGATTGATTCTGTTGCTTTTTCTAGTTTTTTAGATAAAACTTTAATGTTTAATTCTCATATCACGTTTATAATTGGTGGTTCAGATGGTTTACATGATGAAATAAAAAAAATATCAAACTATAAACTATCTTTTTCTAAGATGACTTTTCCTCATCAATTATTTAGAGTTATTTTATTAGAACAAATATATAGGGGCTTTAAAATTTTAAATAATGAGACTTACCACAAATAAATATAGCGAACAATCGTACGAAAAACTATTGACAAAAAAATATTCATGTATTATAATTTCATTATACAGTGAGTATAGTGAAGGGATGGTTTTAACATGAATAAAATATTAGAAAAAGATAAGGCATTAGCTCAAGTAATAGCTGATATAGAAAAACAATTTGGTAAAGGAGCTATTATGAAGTTAGGGGAGCAAGAAAAGGTAAAAGTAGAAGTATCTAGAAGTGGCTCTTTAGCATTAGATATTGCCCTTGGTGTTGGTGGATATCCTAAGGGAAGAATTATTGAAATATATGGCCCTGAATCATCAGGTAAAACAACTATTGCTTTGCATGCTATAGCAGAAGTACAAAAAGATGGAGGAAGAGCAGCTTTTATCGATGCAGAACATTCTCTAGATCCAGTTTATGCTGAGGCATTAGGTGTCGATATAGATGAATTATTACTTTCTCAACCTGATACAGGCGAGCAAGCTTTGGAGATTTGTGACACTTTAGTTAGAAGTGAGGCTGTTAGCATAGTTGTAATTGATTCAGTAGCAGCACTAGTTCCTCAAGCTGAAATAGATGGAGAAATGGGAGATAGTCATGTTGGATTGCAAGCTAGGTTAATGTCTCAGGCTTTAAGAAAACTATCAGGTACTATAAATAAAACTAATACTATTGTAATATTTATTAATCAATTAAGAGAAAAAGTTGGGGTGATGTTTGGAAATCCTGAAACTACTCCAGGAGGTAAAGCCTTAAAGTATTACTCATCAGTAAGATTAGATATTAGACGTGGTGAACAAATAAAACAAGGAACGGATGTTATTGGTAATTCTACTAAAATAAAAGTAGTTAAAAATAAAGTAGCTCCACCATTTAAAACAGCTATTGTTGATATAATGTATGGTCATGGAGTTAGTCACGAAGGTGAATTGATTGATTTAGCAGTAGAGGCTGATATTATTGACAAAAGTGGTGCTTGGTACTCATATAACGGAAATAAGATTGGACAAGGTAAAGAAAATAGTAAGTTATTTCTTAAAAATAATCCAAATATTTTAATGGAAATTGAAGATAAAGTTAGAGAAGTTTATGATATTTCACTAAAGAAAGATAAAAAGCAAGCAAAAAAAGAAGATAAAAAATAAATTATAGTAGCTTTTAACTACTTTTTTTGTTTTTATGATATAATCTATATAGGAGAGTGTAATAATGGGACTATTTGATAAAATAAAAAGTGTATTCAGTAAAAGTGATGCACAAGATGTAGAAAAATATGATAAAGGTTTAGAAAAAACACGTAAAGAATTTATTTCTCAATTATCTAATTTAAGTAAAAAATACAAGAATATAAGTGATGATTATTTTGAAGAGTTGGAAGACATATTAATTATGGCCGATATTGGAATAGATACAGTTGTTAAATTTGTTGATATGTTAAAAAATAGAGTAAAAACAGAAAAAATAGTTGATAGTAATTATCTTAAAGATATTATTATAGATGAGTTATTTATTATGTATGTTTCTGATGATATTATTGATGATAAAATTCATTATAATAATGATGGACCAACTGTTATTTTATTTGTGGGAGTTAATGGTGTAGGAAAAACTACTACTATAGGAAAGTTAGCTGCTAAATTAATAAGTGATAATAAAAAAGTAATGCTAGTAGCAGGAGATACCTTTAGAGCAGGTGCTATAGAACAAATAGAGCAATGGGGTGATAAAACAGGTGCATATGTTATAAAATCTAGTTCGAAAGATCCTTCTGCTGTTATGTATGATGCACTAGAAAAAGCTAATGCTGAAAACTATGATGTTGTTCTTATAGATACAGCTGGCAGACTACAAAATAAAGAAAATTTAATGAGAGAACTAGAAAAAATTAATCGGGTAATAAAAAAAATCATACCAACGGCACCACACGAAACCTTATTAGTTATAGATGCAACAACTGGCCAAAATGGTGTTATTCAAGCCAAGGCTTTTAAAGAAATTACTGATATAACTGGTATTGTATTAACAAAATTAGATGGTACTGCTAAAGGTGGAATTGTACTAGCCATAAAGGATAATGTAAAAATCCCGGTAAAATATGTTGGCCTTGGAGAAGGAATTGATGATTTAGAAAAATTCGATATAGAAAAATACATATATGGACTATTTAAGGATTTGTAAATATGGAATATAGAGATTATATTATAATTTTATATGATTATTACGGAGAATTGTTTAATGACAAACAGAAAAGATATTTTGAAGATTACTATTTTAATAACTTGTCATTGGGCGAAATAAGTGATAATATAGGTATAAGTAGGAATGCTATACATAAAGTAATTACTACTGTTTCAGAAAAACTTATTTTTTATGAAGATAAACTTAATTTATATAAAAAAGCTGTAAATTTTAAAAAAATACTATCTGAGATAAAAGATGAAGATTTATTAAAAAAATTGGAGGAGTTTTATTGAAATATGAAATTTATAGATAAAGAAAAATTACCAGTTGAAATAAAAAATAATCAAATGCCAAAAGATGAACATAAAAAGTACGAGTTCTATTATGACGAGAAAATTAGAACTAATGGTGGCTTTGCTGATGCTTGCTTTTTAGCTGGAGCAATGTTGACATGCTTTTTATGGGGAATGATAATTATTTTAGCGGCTAGATAGGAGTGGTAACGTGGATAATAATAGTATACTTGCAAGATATGCTGATGAAATGACTAGCAATACTTATATAACCGATCCAGCTATAGCAAGAGATGAAGAAATAAAAAATTTAATTTTGGTTTTATTAACACCAGAAAAATCTGCAATATTAGTTGGTAAACCTGGTATAGGTAAAACAGCTATAGTAGAAGGACTAGCATATAGAATTCAAAAAAATTTAGTTCCAAATATATTGAAAGGCTTTAAAATTTATAGAATTAATACAACTGCTTTACTTGGAAATGACGGTGATGGTGATAATAGAGTATTTAGATTAGTACAAGAACTACAACAAATAGATAAAGTAATTCTCTTTATAGATGAAATTCACACTTTAATTGGTGATGGAAGACTTGATCTTGCTAATATGTTTAAAGAAGGATTAAGTAGGGGAACTATAAAAATAATAGGAGCAACAACCACATATGAATATGAGACGTACATATTAAGAGACAAAGCATTTATGAGAAGATTTGATAAAGTAGATGTTGCTGAGCCAACAATGGATCAATGTGTGCAAATATTACTTAGAACACTTCCAAAGATAGAATATCAAACAGGCGTAAAACTAGCTTATACAGATTTTCAGAAAGAAGAAATAATGAGGTTTATAGTTAATATGACTAGTGAATTTAAAAGAGTATACGAAGTGTCTTCTAGATATCCCGATATTGCTTTAGTTTTACTTAGACAAATGTTTTCAAATGCTGTATATGAAAATAGACAAACAGTTAATTTTAAAAATATATATGATGCTATTAGATTTACTAAAGCTGTATATCCTGATGTTATAAAAAAAGAATTAGTTGTATTTAAAGATACTTTCAAAGATGAACTCAAATTAGAAAATGTTGATGTTGATCCAGAAAATTATCAATGTAATTAATATATATAATATATTTTAGCAGGCTATGAAAATAGTTTTTATAAAGAATATTGATTTTTGATGCTATTAAAGAAATAAAAGATTATACCAAAAATAACAAAATTATAAATAAAAAGCAATTAGAAAGAACTCTAACTTGCTTTTTTGATTCTATAAAAGTTTATTGATGGATGGTTAAATAATCTTAAATTTAAATTATTAAATCCGATGCCATTAGATATATATATATCAGTATTATTTTTTTTGTAATAAGGTTTATAATAATTTTTAGACCCATCAGGTAGAAGAAGTTGCTTTATACCAGGTATATTAATAGAGCCATTAATAGAATTACCAGATAAAATCATATTAATATTATGATACTTATTTAAGATAGTGTTAATGTAATCACCTTCGTGAGTAAGTACTATTTTAAAATTAATATCAGGATTTTCATTAAAATAATTCATGACTTTATCAATATCAGCTTCATTTTTAAGATAACTAGATACTCCTCCAATAAATATTTGTTCATTATTTTCATTATGAATAATAGAGTAATCATTATCAAGAATAGTAAAATTACTTTGAATATAAATACTCTTAACTAAATCTAAATCTTTATAATCATTTTTTCCAAGTACAGCAAAATTTCCATATGTAGATTCAATTTTAGATAGTTTTTTTATAAGAAATTTTATTTCACTACTATTTATATTTTCATGTTCGTTAACTAATCCACCAGTAAAAATGACAATATCAGGTTTTAATCTATTTATTTCTTCTATAACATTATTTATTTGCTTATTGGTAATACTATTTTTATAATATAAATCAGAAAAATGTATTATTTTTAATCCATTATAACCATCATCAATAGTCTTTGTGTGATAAGGAATTTCTTTAGTATTTAGTCCTATTGGTCCTATAAATCTAGCATAAATTAGACTGAAGAGAATAATTATAAGAATAGTTAATATATAATATAAAATTTTTTTGGTACGCATTATTTAACAAACACCCAATACGTAATAATAGAAAGCAAATTATGAAGAGAATGCATAGATATAGTGGTAAATATATTATCAGTATCATAGTAAAGCAAGGCAAAAGCAATTCCTAAAGCACTATATGGTATTATATAAAGAAAATCACCCATACTGCTAGCAGAACTTATAACGTGCATTCCTCCAAATACTAGACCTGATATCAAAACATATATGTACTTATTTTTAAAAACATCTTTGAAACTTCTTCTAAAGATAAGTTCTTCTGATAATGGAGCATAAAATACGGTTTGATATAACATAAATAGAGGAGCTTTATCAATTAGTTCTCGCACAGATTTTTCGTTTCCTGCTATTGCACCATTATTGATAAAAAATAAAATAAAATTACTAGCTAGCATAATGGATATGCCAACTCCCCAATACCAAAAAGCTTTTTTCATATATTTACCAAAGTTTTTACTAAATAAACTTTTAAAGTTTTTGAAAACGCTATCTTTGTATATAAAAATTAAAAATAATAGAAAGATTATACTAGTTACAAACATATAGGCTATTCTTTGGTTAAAAGAAAAATCGGGATATTTGCTTCTAAGTGATGGTATCATAATAATGGGAATAAGATTATACGTAAGTAGTAAGAAAATGAGTGTAAGAGAGATTAGTAAATTTCTTATGTTAATCGTTTTTCCTTTCTTTTTCTCTTTTTTATAAGACTTTACATCAACTTTTACGTTGTTTACGCCATTTACATTATTATAATTAATTTTAAGTTTATGTCTCAATCTTTATCACCTCATAGAATAATTATATCAAAAAAATTTTTAATTATCTATTATTATTATCTAAATTATAAGTTAGTGTAAAATGAATGTAAATTTTATGATACAATGTTAGTAGAAAAGAGGTATAAGATGAATATTAGTCATATTAAAGTTGGATTACTCAAATGTAATTGCTACTTAGTAGAGAAAAACTATAAATATCTTTTGATTGATCCAGGAGATGATTTAGAAAAAATTGAGGAGTTTATAAAAGGTAAAGAAATAGTGGGCATTCTTCTTACTCATAGTCATTTTGATCATGTAGCAAGTTGTTATGATTTACATCAAAAGTATAATTACCCAGTCTATGATTTAAATAATTTAGAGGAAGGCAAAAATAATATTGATTGCTTTGAATTTGAACTCATAAAAACCTTTGGTCATACTAAGGATAGTGTAACTTATTATTTTAAGGAGGATAAGGTAATGTTTACAGGTGATTTCTTATTCTATCATACTATTGGGCGATGTGACCTAGTAGAAAGTGATTATGAACTAATGAAAAAAAGCATTAAAAAGATAAAACAATATGATTCTGATATAGATATTTATCCAGGTCATGGCATATCAACAACTTTAGAAAATGAAATAGACAATAACCCTTATTTTTAATCAAATAAACTTCTTAAAAATAAAAAAGAACTATATAATTTAATATGAAAAAATTTAATAAAAATCAAGAGTTGGAAGATAAGTTAAAACAAATAGATCTTGAAGATTTCGTATTAATAATATTTATAGTTCTTTTTATTATGAAAATGTGGTCTAACTTAGAAGAACGTGAGTACCGAATTTATAACGATATAGAGAAAAAGAAAAGATACCACTATATAAATGAATTCACTTTTATAGTAGCTTTTTTAATTTACGCTTATTATGTATATAGAGATTATAATAATGAAGAAAAGAATCATTTAGTAATGTTTGCAAATATTTTATCTTTAGTGACATTAATAATTTTTATTTATTTAGAAGTAACTTCAAATGATTAAAAACTAATTGTTATAATATATCTAGTTTTATAACATATAATTATTTGAGGGTGATTATATTGAAAAAAGCATATTTAGGAATAGATATAGGATCAATATCTACTAAAGGAGTAATAATAGATAGTAATAATAATATTTTAGCAAGTGAATATATAGAAACTAGTGGTAATCCTATTAAAGCTGTGAAAACTTTAATTAGTCTTTTAAAAGAAAAATTTGATAATAATATATATTCAGTAGTATCTATTGGAACTACTGGTTCAGCTAGAAAACTAATTGGAACCCTATTGTCTGCATCTATCATAAAAAATGAAATAACGGCTCATGCAATAGGAACAACTTCTATTATTCCTGATGTTAGAACAATATTTGAAATAGGAGGTCAAGATTCTAAAATAATAATATTAAAAAATGGAATTGTGGTTGATTATGCTATGAATACTTTATGTGCAGCTGGTACTGGTTCTTTTTTGTCATCCCAATCTAAACGCCTTGGTATAGATGTAAAAGATTTTGGAAAAATTGCTTTAACTAGTAAAAATCCTACGGCTATAGCTGCTAGGTGTACAGTATTTGCAGAGTCCGACCTTGTTCATAAAGCTCAGATTGGTTGCAAAAAAGAAGATATAATTGCTGGCTTATGTGAGAGCGTTGCGACTAATTATTTAAATAATGTTGGTAAGGGTAAAATTATACAGGAACCTATAGTATTCCAAGGAGGTGTAAGTAAAAATATTGGTGTTGTAGCAGCTTTTGAAAAATTAACTAATTCTAAAATTATTGTTGATCCTAATTCACATTTAATGGGAGCTTTAGGGGTTGCGATATTAGCTAAAAAAAGCAAAAAAGAAAAGAAGTTTGATTTTAATATAGAAAATGTAGTTTTCGAAACAAAAGGTATTAATTGTAATGGTTGTTCTAATAAATGTGAAATAATTCAAGTAATAAGAGATAATGAATTGATAGATAGTTGGGGAAATCGTTGTGATGTTGGAGAAAAAATAGCCAAAAATATTTCTAAAGCAAAAAAAATTAGTAATTTAGTTTAATGAAGCAAATTCTAACTTTTCATTATACATATTATTTAATAGCATTAAGTTATATATTAGCAGGGTATTATCAAGAATTAATTGCTATAACAACTTTAATTATTGTACATGAATTTGGTCATTATATAACCGCAAAAATTTTAAATTTTAAAGTAGAGAAAATAACTATTTACCCTTTTGGAGGAATAACTAAAATAACAGATTTAATAAATAAAGATATAAATAAAGAAATTTTAATAGCATCTGCAGGTGTAATATTTCAATTTCTATTTTATGTAAGCTTAGTTTTTTTTAATAAACATAATGTTATAAGAGATTATACTATAGACATATATACTCTTTATAATAGTCAAATAATTTTCTTTAATTTATTACCAATCTATCCCTTAGATGGAGCTAAAATTATAAATTTATTATTAAGTAAAATATTTAACTATAATCTTTCCAATAAATTAACAGTTATAATTTCTCTATCAAGTATTGTTATTATGCTAACAGTTAATACTTATAATCATAATTATTCTTATTTTATGATAATTTCTATAATCTTAAATTATAATTATAAATATTTTACTAAGTTAAAATATTTATATAATAAATTTTTATTAGAAAGATATTTATATAATATAAAATATCCTGATATTAAAGTGATTAATAATATTGGTAAAATGTATAAAAATAAGACCCATATTATTCGGAATAATCAGCAATATTTTTCTGAAAAAAGATATCTTTCTAAATATTATTCTTCAAACGAAAAGTGTTAGTTTTCATGCTTTATTCGTTTTTTATTTTACATAGAGTTATTTCTTTAAAATTAATACTTTTAGGATATTAAAAATAGATTTTAAAGTAATAAAAGAGTCCAATTTTAACTTTTGTTATCCAGTGTGTTTAAATTTTAAAAAAATCCTCTCTTTTTTCTACAAAAAAAAATAATTTTGTTGACTTTATCGACAAAACTAGCTAGAATAAAAACCACTTTCAGATAATATGATATAAGTAGGGAGGAAAAGTATGATAAAAAGCTCAAAAAAGTTTAAGGTTTTTTTAGGAACTTTATTCTTAGCTGTTTTAGCATTATTTACAGTCGCATATGCAGCTGATGATGATGGTAAAATAACTCTTGCTAAGACAGTAAAGAGATATGATGACTATGGCAGAAAATCGCGTGTTGCTTTGAATGTGTCTGCTAATAGTTATACAAAATCTCTTAAGCTTGATGTTGTTTTGGTTCTAGATGGCTCTGGAAGTATGGCATATGGACCAAATGGCGAGAAAGATAAAGTAAATGTGAATAATCCTAGTAGATTAACTTCTGCAAAGAAGGCAGCTAAGACATTTATTTCAACATTGATTACTGATGATGATATTGTCAAAATAGGGTTAGTTGAGTATGGAGAAAGTATAAAAAATACTCAAGCATTAACAGAAAATGAAAAAATACTTAATAATTTTATTGATAATAAGTATAGTGCAAGTGGAGGTACTAATTTACAAGCTGGTATAGAGAAAGCTCATGAACTATTAGATAATGGTAGTCGAGAAGACTCTAAAAAGCTAGTAGTAATACTTACCGACGGAATTCCAACACTTTTTAATTATGAAGGAAAAGTGTATGGTGATGGAAACACTGATGATAGCATATGTTTAAGAAGAGGATTTTTTGGATGTAATTTGCAAAAAAAACCATCAGAAGCTGCTAAAGAAGAATTGGATAGTTTGAAGAATAACTACAAAAAATCAGATGTTTATACTATTACTTTAGGTAATGAAAAGGAAGCTGCTAATATTCTAAGTAAAGTAAATCCTGAACAAGAGAATCCATTATACAAAAATTATAAAGCATTAACAGGAGACGAACTACAAGAAAGATTTAATGAAATACTAAATAATGAAATAAAAACAATTGGTAGTAGTAGCGTTGTAACAGATACTATTCCTGCTAAGTTTAAATTAACTAAAGAGTCTGAAAGTAACTTAGCAAAAAAAGGAGTAGAAATTGTTGAGAATGAAGATGGGACTACTACTTTAAAGTGGAATATAGGAACAATTGAAACTAGTAAGAATTATAGTTTATCTTATGATGTAGAAGCACTAGATGATTATCATGGTTCAATGTATACAAATACAAGTGCAATATTAAAAACTACAGTAAAAGAAGATAATCCTTATTACGCTGGAAAAACTAATCAAGAATTAGAATTTAATAAACCAACAACTCAAGTACCAATTATAACTCATGACGATAATTATAGTGGATATGAAGATGAAGTTGTTAAAGGTTCTATTTTTGATAATGATTTAAATAAGATAAAAGAACTAGACAAAGAAAAACAAACAGATAAGTTAGAAGTAAGAGATACATTAATTGTAAAAGAAGACGCTAATACAGTAAAAAATAATGATGGAACATATACTCTTTATAAAGATGGTGTAGCACAAGGAACTTTAACAATTGATGAAGATGGCAAATTTACTTTTACTCCTAATGAAGGTATTGTTGGAGATGTTAGCTTTAAATATAGTATAACTACTGATGTTATTACTAATGGTAAGAAAGATAGTGTATATAGTAATGAATCAACAGTAGTAATTAATATAAAACCAATTGAAAGAGTAGAAGTAGATGGCTCTAAAATTTGGGTAGATAATAATAATCAAGATGGAATAAGACCAGATAAAATAACAGTAAAATTACTTGCTAATGGAAATTTAGTAGGTAGTAAAACAGTTAATTCTAAAGATAATTGGACTTATAAATTTACTAACTTACCTAAGTATACAAAATATCATGAGAATGAAGAACAATACTTGATAAAGTATACCATAGATGAGATTGAAGTAGCTGGTTATACCTCTAAAGTAGAAGGTTATAATATAGTTAATACTCACGAAGTAGATAAAACAAAAGTATCAGGTACTAAAACATGGGTAGATAATAATAATCAAGATGGAATAAGACCAGATAAGATAAGAGTAAATCTATTAAAAAATAATAAAGTAATAGATACTAAAGAAGTAACTGCAAATGATAATTGGAGTTATGAATTTAGTAATTTAGATAAAAATGAAAATGGTAGTGAAATAAAATATTCTGTAGTTGAAGATACGATAACAGGATATAAAACTAAAATAGAAGGTTATAACATTACTAATACTCATACCCCAGAATTATATGGTAGTGATGGAAAGTATACTGTAACAAAAATATGGAATGATAATAACAACCAAGATGGTATTAGAGATAGTTATGAAGTAACTTTAACTGGTGTTATAGAAGCTCAAGATGAGCCAGTATATGAAAATACTGTTACTTTAACTAAAGATAAAACTAGTTATACCTGGACTAATTTAGCTAAATATAATAATGGTAAGGAAATAAAATATACAGTAGATGAGACTAAAGTACCAACAGGTTATACAAAACTAGTCGATGGAACAAAAATTACTAACACTCATGAAACTTTAAAAACTGAAGTAGTAGGTACTAAAACTTGGGTAGATAATAATAATCAAGATGGTGTAAGGCCAAAGGAAATAATAGTAAAATTATTAGCAAATGGTGTTGATACTGGAAAAACTGTTAAAGTTACAGCAGATAGTAATTGGCAATATTCATTTACTAATCTGGATACTAATTCTGATGGTAAGGAAATAAAATATACAGTAGAAGAGCAAAAGGTTCCTAATTACACAACAAAAGTAGATGGATATAACATAATTAATACTCATGAAGTAGAGAAGACAGAGGTAGCAGGTACTAAAACATGGGTAGATAATAATAATCAAGATGGTAAAAGACCAGATAAAATAACAATAAGATTATTAGCAAATAATGTTGATACTGGATTGACAGCTACGGCATCAGCTGATACTGATTGGAAATATAGTTTTGCTAATTTAGATAAAAAAGCAAATGGTAAAGATATTGTATATACTGTAACAGAAGATGAGGTAGAATCATATCAAGGTGTAATAGATGGCTATAATATTACTAATACTCATACCCCAGAGACTATTACTTTCTCTTTTGAAAAAATTTGGGTAGATGCTAATAATCAAGACGGTATAAGACCAGATAAGATAAAAGTAAATTTACTTGCTGATGGAAAAGTTGTTGATACTAAAGAAATAACTGGAGAAACTAAGCAAAATTGGCAATCTAATTTTACAGACTTACCAAAATATAATAATGGTAGAGAAATAGAATATAGTGTTAAGGAAGAAACGGTTCCTTCTGGTTATGAGGTTTCATATAAAGATAATAACACAATAATAAATACTCATTCTCCATCTAAAAGAATGATAGAAGGTACTAAAACATGGAATGATAATGATAATAATGATGGCATAAGACCAGATAAAATAATTGTAAAATTATTTGCTGATAATATTGATACTGGAAAAACATTTGAGGTTTCTAGCAAAACAAATTGGCAATATAAATTTGAAGATTTACCAGAATATCGTGATGGAAATAAAATAATTTACACAGTTAATGAAGAAGATGTTTTAGGATATAGTAGTGAAATTAAAGGATTTGATATCGTAAATACGCATGAAGTAGAAAAGATTAGTATTAGTGGTACTAAGATATGGGATGATCATAATAATAATGATGGCATAAGACCAGATAAAATAACTGTAAAGCTATTAGCAAATGGTATTGATACAGGAAAAACAGCTATAGCATCAGTTGATACTAATTGGCAATATTCATTTAAGGACTTAAATAAATATAAAAATGGAGAAGAGATAACTTATTCTTTAGAAGAAGTTAGTATTGATGGTTATATATCAGAAGTAAATCAAGAAGATTATAACATTACTAATAATCATTCTCCTGAGACAATAACTTATACAGTTAATAAGAAATGGGTAGATGCTAATAATAATGATGGCATAAGGCCAGAATCTATTAATGTTTCAATTTTAGCAAATGGTGTAGTAATAGATAAGACTAGTTTAAGTAAGGAAAATAATTGGACTTATACATTTGGACCATATAATAAATATGAAAATGGAAATTTAATTCAGTATACAATAGTAGAAGATGCTGTCGAAGGTTATATTCAAACTATTGAAGAGGGTGTAATAGATAATAATAATAATATTACATCAGTAATTACTAATACTCATGAAGTAGAAAAAGAAACTATTACAATTAATAAAATATGGAATGATAATAATAATGAACAACAAACAAGGCCAGAATTTATTAATGTAAAATTATTAGCAAATGGAGAAGTTATAAGAGAGTTTACTATAACTAAAGATATGAATTGGAGTTATATTTTAGATAACTTAAATAAGTATTATAATGGTAAACTTATAAATTATAGTATTTTAGAAGATAAGGTTGATAATTATCAAACATCATATAATGGTTTTGATATTATAAATACTTTAACTAAGAAATATGAAAAAGCTGAAATAATTCCTCCACAAACGGGAGATAATAGTAGTGATAGTGAAAGTATTTTATTCATGATACTGGGCTTATTATCACTAACGCTAGCTTTAAAAAGAGTTAATTAATTAATAAAGAGGCATACTTAGTGTGCTTCTTTTATAGCTAGTATTTTCTTTATAAATTTGTTAAAATAAAGATGAGGCTTTGATATTTATGAAAAAATTATTTTTAATTATTAGTATTATTTTTATATTTTTATCTTTCTATATTACTATAAAGAATAATATAGGAAGTAATAAGATTAAGTCAAATGATAAAGTAGATAAGTTAAAACTAGATAGTGATAGTATAGAAAAAGATATTATTTCTTTAAGAAAGTATTATAATAATGATGATATAGTAGCTATCATAGAAATACCTGGAGTATTTAGAGAACCAGTTGTACAAGCAAGTGATAATGATTATTATTTAACCCATAATTATTATAAAGAAGAAGATAAATCAGGAGCAATATTTTTAGATTATAGATTAGATTTAGAAAATTATAAAAAAATATTAATATATGGTCATAATTCTACTAAAAAAATTTTGCCCTTTAAGTCTTTAACATATTATGCAGATAAAAGTTATTATGATGCTCATCCTACTATTTATTTATATACTTTAAATGGTATTTTTCAATTTCATATATTTGCAACTTATAAAGAGAGTGATGAGTATGATTATGTTAATTTGAATAATTATGATGGCTCTTATTTAGAACATATAAAAAAGTTAAAAAGTAAGTCAGATTATAATATAGATGTAAATCTTACTGAAGGGACTAAAGTTCTTATTTTACAGACTTGTAATTATACTGCTAATAAGACTGATGGATTTAGGCTAGTAATGGGAAAATATGATAGTTAATAGTAATTATTTTTAGAAAAAAACTTGATATAATCATATTGAAAAAAATTTTTAAATGAGGAGTAAAAATGTTAGTAAGTGAATTAAGAAAATAAATAAAAAATTATAAGACTAAAGATTTAGAAGATATTATAGTTGAACTATATAAACGTGTTCCTAAATATAAAAAAGAGGAATATAATATTGATAATTTTATTAAGAATATTAAGTCTTCTAAAACTCAAAAGAGTTCAAAGAAAAAGGTTACAAATTTGAAGATAGAATTAAAAAAGACTAAAAATAATTCCAACTTAGAATATGATTTAAAGGAAAAGATAAATAATTGTACGAAATGTATTTTGGAAATTTATTGTTTGATGAAAGAAGCAGATAATGGAATAGCTTATTTCCATAAAAATTATATTGAGCGCGATCAAGAAATAGTAGAATATGTATTATTAAATAAATTGTATTTTCTAGATTTAATAGATGAGTGGATAAAGGAATACGAAGATAATGTTTCTAAAATAGATTTTAGGAATAGTTTAAAAGAGCAGTATATACTGTTAAAAGGCCAACAAAATAATTCTAAATAGTAAAAATATTAATAAATTATAATAGGTGATAAAATTATGTTTTCAACTTATATTCATAAAAGAATAAACATAGTATTACTTATTATAATTTTTTGTTTTGTTTTAATAATAGGTAAAGTATTTTATATTCAAGTATTTGATTATAAAAAGTTAAATGGGCTTGCTAATGGATTGTGGAGTAGAAATCTTCCAATAGAAGCTGATAGAGGGTCTATTTCGACAGCTGATAAGAAAGTAATAGCAAGTAATTTGACCACTGTTAGTTTGGTTTTTATTCCTAATCAAATTAATCAGGATAAAAAAGAAGAGATAGCTACTAATATTTCAGAAATTTTAAATTGTAGTAAAGAGGCTATTTCAGAGCATTTATATAAAAAATCTTCCATTGAAAGGGTACATCCTGAGGGAAGAAGAATATCTTATGAGCAAGCTGATAAAATAGATGCCCTAGGATATGATGGAGTATACTTAGTAAAGGAATCTAAAAGAATTTATCCTTATAATCAGTTATTATCTCATGTTTTAGGATATGTTGGTATTGATAATCAAGGACTATCAGGATTGGAACTTCAATATAATAAGTATTTAACAGGAGCTAGTGGATCTATTCAATATTATAGTGATGCTAAGGGTCAAAAATTAACTAAGAACGAGAAATATGTTCAGCCTACTAATGGAATGAATATAGAATTAACTGTAAATTATGATATTCAAGCTTCAATGGAGAGAGAATTAGATAATGCAATGACTCGCTATAAAGCTGATGGAGCTTGGGCAATTGCAATGGATCCAAATAGTGGAGAAATTTTAGGAATGGTATCACGTCCAGGATTTGATCCCAATGAATATAAAAAATATAGTATTGAAGAGATAAATAGAAATTTAGCTATTTGGGCAAGTTATGAGCCTGGTAGTACATTCAAAATAATAACATTAGCATCATCTTTAGAAGAAAAAACTATAGATTTAGAGAAAGATACATTTTATGATGGCGGTTCGGTTAATGTTGATGGAGCCAGAATTAAGTGTTGGAAACATGGAGGACATGGAGCCCAAACTTTTTTAGAAGTTGTCCAGAACTCTTGCAATCTTGGAGTAAATACAGGAACATATTTGAATTTGAAGAAAAACTTGCAAATAATATAAATTACTCAACCAAACTAGAGGTTTGTTCTACATATAATTTAGTATATGATGGATTTCAATATTCTAATAATGAAAGGATTGAGATAGATAAGAATACTAAAACCATATCTAGTGTTGCTAATGAAACATCTAATAGAAAATCAAAATTATTAAATGTAGATACAAGTTGTTATGAAAATATAATATATAATAAAAAAGATATTGCTATACAACTTTTTAATAAATTTGATAAGCAAGTATTAAATATCAACAATAGCATTAAGAGAAATTATTTAATGAAAAATGTTGCTTATAAATTAAATAAAAAAATTATTGAAGTACAAGTTAATCAATCTGATATATCAATTTCTTTTTATAAAGATATTAAGCAATTTGATAATCTTAATAAATTATCTATACGAAAAGGATATGAAAAATCTACTCTATGTCATTATATAAAAATAACGGATTTGAAAGAAATACCATATTTAATTGAATTATGTAATAAACTTTATGATTATTTAACTGAATCAAAAGTTGATCCAGTAGATAATTTATTTAATAAGTTATCAGTTAAAATTAATTCTATTGGAACAAATGTTACTTCCCACTATACTAATAAAGGTCTTATGTTTAAAAATAAAAGAAATTTTACAATTATTTCAAAAAAGAAATATGGTATTTATATTAGATTATTAAATGTTGAAGATAATGACAATGTTCTTAAGGTTGTTGGTAGAACAAACTATGAACCATTGTGTAGATATTTTAAAATAAAAGAAGAAAAAGACATAGATATAATTATGCCATATATTATTAAAAGTTATGAAATAGCAAAATATAACCCAGTAGACCTTAAAAATAATTTTATTGAATTATATTATAACAAATAATATAGTTGAATAAATTACTAGGTATTGACATTCTTAAAAAATAATATTAAAATAATACACAAATTTATATTTTATCTATGTATTTGGAGGTGGAGGACTTTTTTCGTTCTCCATTTTTATAATTTATGATAAAATGTTTATTGAAGAATTATGTATATTTTTAATTAATTATTTAATGTTTTTTATGCAAAGGAGGAATATTATGTGTGAACCAAACATTTGGAAAAATAAAGATAATTTTTACTTGAATGTATTAGAAGAACCTTGGTATGGATTATTAGTTAAATTAGAAAATTTAATAACATTTGAAACAATGAAATTTTATGAAAAAAAAGGTATTATAACAATTCATTTACCTATAACAACAGGAACAATTTCTAGCCCAATGGGAAGAGGAAGTGATTCAATTCCAGTAAAAGTTAAAATAAATGGCAAAGATACATATCTAGCTGATTCAATGCAATTTTTATTAGAATATGGATGTAGATTAAATAGTAAAGGTGTATTTTATGTTATGCCATCATTCAGAGGTGAAAATACAGATGAAAGGCATTTAAATCAATTTTATCATAGTGAAGTAGAAATTCCAGGAAAACTTGAAGATATAATCTCTCTTGGAACGGAATATATTAAATATTTATCAAAAAAGATTTTAGAATATTATGGTGATGAATTACGAAATAAAATTGGAAATATTTCACATATCGAAAAAATTGCTAATTATAAGGGAGAATTTCCTAAAATAACATTTGATGAAGCAGAAAAACAAATAAAAAAACTTCATCCAAATGATATAGAAAAATATATTCAATATGAGGATGGTTGGAGAAATCTAACTAGAAATGCGGAAAAAGAATTAATTGGATTATATGATGGGGTTGTTTGGATAACTAATTATGATGAACTAGCCGTTCCTTTTTATCAACAAACTGATGATATATTAAAAGAAACTACTCGAAATGCAGATTTATTAATTGGAATAGGTGAAACTATAGGTTGTGGTGAAAGATTCGAAACAGGTGATGACGTCTTAAAATCATTAAAAAAGCACGAAGTGGATCCTAATGAATATGAGTGGTATATAAATATGAAAAAAATATATCCAATGAAAACTTCTGGTTTTGGAATGGAAATTGAAAGATTTTTACTATGGGTTTTAAATGCAAATGATATACGAAATATGCAAATATGTTGGAGGTTAAGTGAAAATGGAGAAGGATCAAAAAAAATATAGTGAAGATGAAATAGTTAAATTAAGTTATACAGATTTTATTTCATTAATAAAGGAAGAAAACAGACCTTCAGGTGGTAAAAAAACTATTAGAGAAATAGCAATTAATAGCTTTATAAATGAAAAATCTAAAGTTTTGGAAATTGGTTGTACAAATGGATTTTCTTCGATTGAAATAAACAAAATAACCAATTGTAACGTTATAGGAATAGATATTAATAAGAATTCTATAAAAAATGCTAACGAAAAAATAAAAAGTAATGATTTGGATGATTCTAAAATTAGATTTGAATATGGCGATGCTGAGGATTTATCTATTTTTGATGATAATACTTTTGACTTAATTATATGTGGTAATGCAATTTCTTTTATAAATAATAAGAGTAAAGCATTTAATGAAATAATTAGGGTTTTAAAACCAAATGGTTTTATATCGTTAGTTCCAATTTGGTACAGGGAAAAACCAAATATGAATATTATAAATAAAGTAAATAATGAATTGGGTTTTAAAATTCATTGTTATTATGAAGAAGATTGGTCAAAGTTTAACAATGATAGATTAGAAATGTATTATAAAAATAATTATAGTTTTATATATTGTAATGAAGAACAAATAAGGAGTTATGTAGATAAAATGATAGATTCAAAAATGCATTTAAAAATTTATAATGAAAATGAAATAAATTTAATTAAGAGTAGATGGAATAGAACTATTAGTATATTTAATGAAAATTTATCTTTAGCAAATTATTCAGTAATTTTACTTAGAAAAAATTTGGTTGAAGAAGAACCTGAAATATTTTTAACTAAGGAGTGTTAATAATGGCGATTAAAAAAATTAATTTGAATAGTGAAGATTATGATTCTTTAATATTTGAAAATGCTAATATATTTAATAGTACGATGTTGGATATTTTTGAGCATAGATCAAATAACGTATCTCCATCTGCTCTTTTAAAAAATTATAAAAGTAAGCATAATTTATATGAGCCTTCTAAAATAGATCCAAGAGTTTATAATGAAATAAATAATGTTTTTTTTGATACTGTTTCTGGAGATTTTGAATGTATTGAATTGTCGCCAATATGTCCATTTGGATTAAATGCTAGTTTAACTAATACCAATCAAAATAACGTACTTAGTAGTGTAAGAAACTCTGAAGTAATAAGTGATTCATCTATTTCGATGGCGTTAGAGTGTGCATATAGAATAAAAGAATTAAATACCTCTCCAATTAATTTGGCTTCCTCTACAAGGCTTTTAAGAACGCAAAATTATGGTAATGGTAAAAAAACTCATTGGAGTCAACATTTTAGAGCTTGTTCATTAGTCTCAAGTTTTAGAAATGTTGAAAATAATATGATTGATTCATTATTGATACAATTAGATAATTGGTTAAATGTAATGGAAAATATGAAAGACAACTTAGACATTGAAAAAATAAGTTTAAATCTATGTTATATTCCATTAATTAAAGAAATATATACAACACATGGAGTAAATATAGATGATATACTTTCGAATACAGTAAATCCTAATTTTGATATTTTTCAAAATAATAATATTGATTTACCAAAAGCAATAAATAATGAAAGAGATATAGAGTTAATAAAATCTACGAGAGATTATTTGTTAACAATAAGGAATTCTTATAATTATTTTTACAAAAATATATTATGCATTTTAAAAGAAAAACATCAAAATGTTAATTTTAATTTACAGTTAAATAGAAAATCTGGTTTAACATATTACGATGATGTATGTTACGAAATAGAAGTTCAATTTAAAAATGGTAAATCATTAGTATTGGTTGATGGCGGTATTAACAATTGGACAGGCAAAATATTAAGTGATGCAAAAGAAAAATGTGTTACATCAGGTATGGGATTAGAATATATTGGAAAGGTATACAAGAAAAAAATATGAATATACAAATAACTGGTGCTAGTGGCAGTGGTAAAACATTTCTTGGAAGAGAATTATCAAAAACTCTAAAATGCAACTTTATAGATACAGATGATATATTGTGGTTATGGGATGAAAATATTCAGCCATATACAGTAGCAGTTAGTGATGAAGAATCTTGTAAAAAATTAATGCAAGTATTATTAAATAATTCTTCAACTGTGGCAAGCGGAATGTTTTATCCATGGTCCGAATCTTTGATACCAATGTTTGATTTATTAATTATAATAGATGCAAGTAAAGAGATTAGAAAAAAAAGAATAATTGATAGAGAATATGAAATGTATGGTGATAGATTTAAAAAGGGTGGAGATATGTATGAACAGTTTAATGAATTTCTAAATTGGTCAATGTCATATGATACCTCAGATGATAAATTGGGAAGTAAAAAAGCAACTGATGAATGGACAAAAAAATTTGATTGTGAGATTTTATATATTGATGGTAGTAAATCAATTAATGAGAAAATAAATATTATACTAACTAAAATCGCAGAGATTGAAGATAATAGAAGAATGAAAGGACTGATAAAATGATAATTCCTAAAAAATTAAAAAAAGGTGATACAGTAGCAATTGTAAGTTTATCTAGCGGAATGGGAGGCGAAAAAGAATTTTATCATAGATATGAAATAGGAAAAAAAAGATTAGAAGACATATTTGGATTGAATGTTGTAACTATGCCTAATGCTTTAAAAGGATGTGACTATTTATATAATCATCCTGAGGCCAGAGCAGAAGATTTGATGAATGCATTTTCTGACAAAGATATTAAAGCTATATTTACTATGATTGGTGGAGATGACAGTATTAGAATTTTGCCCTTTATAAAAAATGAAATAATAAAAAACAATCCTAAAATATTTATAGGATATTCAGATAGTACTATAACTAATTTAGTTTTATATAAAAACAATATTGTGTCTTATTATGGACCTGCATTATTATCTGAAATTGCTGAAAATGGTAGTATGCATGATTATACTAAAAAATACTTAGAAGATACACTTTTAAAAAATGAAAGCATAGTTATAGAATCAAGTAAAGAATGGACTAATGATAGGATTGATTGGACTGATAAATCAAAAAATAATGAGTTTAGAAAAATGCAAATTGAGAAACATGGTTTTGAAGTTTTACAAGGGAAAGGAACTTTTAGTGGAAAATTATTAGGTGGTTGCCTAGAAGTTTTAAATATGACTATAGGGACTGATATTTGGCCTAATTTGAGTGAATGGAAAGATAAAATTTTATTTGTTGAAACAAGTGAAATGAAACCATCACCAGATGAAGTAATATATTTTTTAAGGCATTTACATGCACTTGGTGTGCTTAATGTAATAAATGGAATTATTATTGGTAAGCCAAAAGACGAAACATTTTATGAAGAATATAAAACTTCATTTTTAAAAGTGATAAAAGATGAAGCTAAATTGGATAAGTTACCAATTATGTATAATGTAAATTTTGGACATAGTGCACCCATGTGCGTTTTGCCATATGGATTAAATACAACTGTAGATTTAAACAAGAAAATTATTATTGTTGATAACGGAGATTAAAATGATACCTTATAAACTAAAAGAAGGAGATAAAGTTGCAATTATTAGTTTATCTAATGGGACTTTAGGAGAAGATTTTGTTAAACATGAAATAGGTATAGGAATAAAAAGATTAGAATTACTAGGACTTAAACCAGTTATTATGCCCAATTCTATGATGGGAATAGAATATTTGAAAGAACATCCTGAAAAGAGAGCTGAAGATTTAAAGAATGCTTTTATGGATAACGATATTAAAATGATTATAACTGCTATCGGTGGAGATGACACATATAAAACTATTCCATATTTAATGGAGGATGAAGAGTTTCTATCGGTTGTAAAAAATAATCCAAAGATTTTTACAGGTTTTTCAGATACAACAGTAAATCACTTGATGTTTAATAAAATTGGGTTGTCTACTTTTTATGGCCCAGCATTTTTAGTAGATATTTGCGAATTAGATAATAAAATGCTTTCATATACTGAATACTATTTTTCTTTATTTTTTAAAAATGTTGATAGTTTTGAAATTACTTCAAGCGATATATGGTATTTAGATAGAATTGATTATAGTTCAAATTCAATTGGTGTTCCAAGAATTAAAGTTATGGAGAAACATGGATTTGAATTATTAAATGGTAGTGGAATTAGAAATGGTAAATTATTTGGAGGATGTATTGAATCAATTTATGATTTGCTAGTGGGTGAACGCTATGGAGATGAAACCAAAATTTGTAATAAATATAATTTGATTCCTACATTAAAAGAATTACGAAAAAAAATACTATTTTTAGAAACTTCAGAGGAAAAGACTTCTCCTGATAAATTAGAAATTATGTTGAATGAATTAAAAAAGAGAAAAATATTTTCTAATGTACAAGGAATAATCGTTGGAAAACCATATGATGAAGTTTATTATGAAGAATATAAAGAAATTTACAAAAAAGTATTTTCTAATTTAAAAACTCCTGTTTTGTATAACATTAATTTTGGACACTCATATCCTAGATGCATTATTCCATATGATGCACTATGTACAATAGATTTTAATAATAAAAAAATCAAGGTAAAATCTAAAATACTTAATGATAATACAATTAGATAATCTAACTGATATTATAATATGCAAGATTTATCTTGCATTTTTTTCATATTTACGAGTATTTTTAATAAAATTATATGGGAGGTATATATGAAAAAAATATTAAAAGAATTAAAATTAATAATCAATAAAGAGTTATATCAAAAAGGTAAAATAACATTTGAAGAATTTAAATTAGCAAATGAAAGAATAATGAAAGAACAAGAAAATGAATATTTTAAAAACTAGAAGTGAATTATTACTTGGTAAAACCATTTTTGATATGAATTTAAATGTTGGTTATTATGCAAGAGTATCTACTGATAAAGATGATCAATTAAATAGTTTAGAAAATCAATCTAATTATTTTAAAGAAATGATAAATGAAAATAAGAATTGGAATTTAGTTGGAGAATATATTGATGAAGGTATAAGTGGAACTAGTATAAAAAATAGAGATAATTTTTTAAGAATGATTGAAGATTCTAAAACTGGAAAACTTGATTTAATAGTTACAAAGGAAATATCTAGATTTTCTAGGAACGTAATTGATAGTATAAAATATACTGAAGAACTACTTAATAATGGAACAGTTGTATTTTTTATAAGTGATAATATTAATACTATATATCCAGATAGTGAATTTAGGTTAACCTTGATGTCATCTCTTGCTCAAGATGAAGTCAGAAAATTATCAGAAAGAGTTAAATTTGGAATTAAAAGAATGATTAAAGATGGGAAAGTAATTGGTGGTAATTTAACAGGTTATTACAGAAAAGATGGAAAAATGATTATTAATGAAGAAGAAAGACCAATTATTGAAACATTATTTAATTTATATGTAACTGGAAAATATTCATTTGAAAAAATAGCGGATATCTTGTATAAGAAAGGATATAAAAATAAAAACGGAAAAGTTTATTCAGGTACAACTTTAAAAAAATTTCTAACTAACCCTAGATATAAGGGATATTACACAGCTAATTTAACAAAAGTAGAAAGTTATAAAACCCATAAAAAGATTAAGGTGCCGAAAGAAGAACATATAATTTATAAGACTGATTTGATCGAACCAATAATATCTGAAGAATTATGGGATAAAGCAAATTCATTATATGAAAGAAAACATAAAGCAAGAAATACCCATATTACAACAAGTCAAACAATGATTGATGAATCTAGATATACATTTAAACTAATTTGTAATGAGCACAACGAAATATTTGTTAGATGCGCTGGTTCAAATAGAAGAAGTAATCCTACTTGGGTATGCAAAAAATATAAAAATGAAGGAGTACTTACTTGCGAATCTCCAATTATTAGGTAGAAAAAACTAGATGAATTATTAGAAAATATAATAAATAATCATATGAAAGAATATTTAAAAAATCTTACTAATGAAATGATTAAACTTTATAATAAAGTTTTAATTATATCAAATAATAAATTAAAAATAGATCTAGAAAAAAAATATAAAGAATTAATAAGTCATAAAGATAAATTAATTAACCTAAATCTATCTAAAATTATTTCGGATGATGATCTAAAAAATAAATTAACTAAAAATGAAAATGATATAAGTAAAATAAATGCAGAGTTAGATAATATAAAAGATGATATTGATATATCATCAAATATTAATGCTATAGAAAAAGAAATAAAAAATATTATAAATGTTAAATATAATTTAAATGTTTTTATTAACTTATTATTAGATAAAATTATTGTTACAAAGTTAGATAATAGATATAAAATGAATCTCAAAATATATTTTAAAGATAGAAATATAAAAGAAGTTTTATTTGAAAATTAAATAATATGTCGAATTTATTTTTTTAGCCAGAAATCCAGCTCCCGAGAATCTTGGAGTAAATACAGGAACACTTTTGAATTTGCAGAAACCCTTGCAAATAGTATAAAATATAGCACCAAGATTGATGTTTGTTCTACATATAGTTTGATTTATGATGGTGTTGAATACTCTAGCAATGAAAGGATTGAATTTGATAATAATATGAAACAATCATTCAATGAAATTAAAATACAAGAAGATTCTAAAAATAATATTGATACTAATACTTATGAAAATCTTATATTTAATAAGAAGAAAATTGCTATATCATTATTTGATAAATTAGATAAGGAAATATTAAGTATTAATAATGAGATAAAAAGAAATTACTTAATAAAAAATGTAGCATATAAATTTATAAATAAAATTTTAGAAATTCAGATAAACCAAAATAATTTATTAGTTACATTTCATAGAGATTCAAAACAATTTGATAATTATAATAAATTAGGATTAAAAAAAGGATATGAAAATACTAGCCTTTGTTATTGTATGATAGTTGAAAGTAATGAAGATATATTATATGTAAAAAAACTAGTACAAAATTTATATGACTATATAAACTCTCCTAAAGAAGATATTGGAGCAAAATTGTTAGATATATTAAGTTTTAAAATTAAAACATTGTCAGAAGATATAACTACACATAAAACTAATAAAGGTCTTGTTTTTAGAAATAAGAGAAATTTTGCTATTCTTTGTAAGACTAATTATGGAATCTATATAAGAATTTTAAATGTTAATAATAAAGATAATACATTAAATGTTGTTACCAGAAAATCGTATGAACCGTTATGCTTATCTTATAAAATATTAAATATAGAAGATATTGATAAAGTTTTACCCTATATTATAGAAAGTTATAACATAAGTAAAATAAATCCAGTGGATTTAAAACATAAATTTTATGAATTATATTATTCAGATGGTTATAAAGCAAGCCATTAATAGTACAACTTTCTTTAGCGATTCTAACTTTAAAGATATGGCTTTAAAATCATTAATGTTTGTTGGATGTGGTA
>ERZ827512.689-NODE-689-length-41201-cov-4.513780_pt1 | contig 41201 bp, 49 predicted proteins | sample MGYA00519916_ERZ827512 | MGnify/ENA primary metagenome ERZ827512 (study PRJEB31778, sample SAMEA3449335) | human gut metagenome | biome: human gut; feature: human-associated habitat; material: faeces | place: United Kingdom | collected 2010/2012 ... | reverse complement strand
ACACTTACTTCTAATCATGGAGATATCTCATTTACACAGATTTCCTTACACACTCCAATGAGGTTATCTCTCAAAGTCATCTTTTTCTTTGCTTAAATCTAATTCTTCGATATCATCGTCATTTAAAACATTATCATCATACATATCATTAACAACATCAATATATTTATCATCTTTATCGTACCAACTATGAAGTTTATCATGTAAGAAAGATATTAGTTTTTTAAACTTTTCTTTCCAATATTCAATAGTATCTTTTAAATCTTGCATTTTAGATTTTAAAAATGATATTTCATGATCCTTTTCTATAATTGTATCATTTAAAGTTTTAACTCTTAAATTAAGTGCTTTATTATTTTCAGTAAGAGTTTTAATCTTATTATTCTTATCTTTTAATTGTTCATGAGCATTAACGAGTGTATTAGATAGAGTTTGAATTTTATCATATTCTTTACTTGTATTATCTACTTTTTCGATAAAGTCGATAAAATAATCTTTATCTTCTTTTGATAAAATATAATTATCTTTATTTAATATGGATATTTTTAATTTATCAATTTTATCTTTTATATCTTTAGAGTTTTGTTTTAACTCTGAAGATTTTTTATTTGCTTGTTTTAGATTTTCAGTGTTTCTTTCAATTTGTTTTTTCATTTCAATATAGTTATACATATCAGATACATGAATATCTCTATTTCTACCTTTTTGTTTTTGTTTTAAAGTAGATTCTAAACTATAAACTTGATTAAATTCTTCAATGCATAAAGATCTCATTTTATCTTGTAATCTTATTAAAGATTCTTTTGTAAATACATCAGATTTACCAACTTGTTTTTCCATACCATTTTTGTTTTTATATTTTATTGGAACACCAACAATATGTAAATGTGGGCTTGTTTCATCATAATGAATAATAGCACTAGCCACTTTAAAATTAGGAACTAATAATTCTAAATCATCAACTTGTTTTTTATAAACTTCTGACATTTTCTTTTTAAAATTTTCATCTTTGGTATCCCAATATTCCTTATCTCCAAGTTCAAGAATTATTTCACAAGCAATATCCTTTTTCTCATTATTAGATACATTCTCAAAATAATTATCAATCATACGACTAGGTCTTGATTGTTTAGAATTATATTCTAATCTTGCTTCTTCAAATTCGCTTAAATATAATTTTTTTACATCATCAAGTGGAGAAGAAGTTCCTCTTACTATTTCAATTAGTTCTTGTTCATTATCATATTTTCTATAATTATGTTTATCTACTTTTGATAATTGTCTTATATTTTGTATAGCATTATTAGGTAACGAAGTAGTTCCACTTATATTATTTTTACCATTTTGTTTAGATATATTTTTTCTGTTTTTATCACTTCCTAAATGTAATGAATAAGATAGTTCACTCATATAATCATCATCCTTTCCTTAGGATTATATTTTGTCATCCAAAATTACTAACCCCCTAGGAATTTTGTACGCAAACATACAAAATATCCAGTGGGCTAAGGTTTACTACCTTAGAAACCGTTTACTTTATTTCACAATAACAAAAACTACCTAATGGTTAAAGTTCATAAAGTATTAATTTTTAAATTGCTATCGCCACTTTCATTTACTTTGTAAACAAAACGTGTCTCGCATTTTAAAAATTTTCTTCGGTAACATTATCGGGTATTGTTTCAAATACATCTCTAATGTTTACTTTTATATCATTAGGATTATTCTTTGTGGCAAACATTCCCATAGCTATCCAATTATTGTTATTATTGTTATTATCTTGTAATGGAAATACTCTTATTGGAACTTCATTTTTCAATAAAGGTCCTATATCTAATTTTTCAGTTTCTTTATAATAAGTTCCTTTATATAAATTAACTTCATAATATTCATTTAATCTATATAAGTGTTGTATTACCTCTTTTATAGGTAAGTATTCACTATATCTTATATTTGTATCGACACATATACCATTAAAATTGTATGTAAGAGGTCTTTTCTTATCGATATAACCTTTCTTATATAATTCTTCAAAATCACTATAAAAGGTACTTCTAAAGTTAATTTTCTTAACTTCATATTTATTTTCTTTAAGTTCCAGTTCAATATCATCAATATATCTCATAACTATATCGGCTTTAGTATCTCGATCTAATAAATCCCAATTATCATTAAAAGCATAATAAGATATTGGCAGTTTAACTTTATTGATAAAATCCATATCTCTTTTAAGTAGTATATCTTCAGTAGTAAAGTTTAATTGTTCTGCTTGAGAGTTTTCCAGTAATTTAGAATTAATCATTTCAATTTGATTTTCAATTAATTTAGATTCTTGTTTAAATTCTTCTTCAGTAAATAACTCATCAATATATGCTTTTCTAATTCTTTCTTTTTTATTATTTAAGTTTTTTAATTCTCTTTCCAGTTGGTCATTAGGATTATCTACTTTTGATTTTAATACTGGTAAGAAGAATTCATTAACAACATTATCATATTCTAATATATCAGCAAGTAGAGTTTTAATTCTATTCTCAATTTTATCTTCATGAATATTATTTTTACAATTTTCACATCTATAATAGAAATACCATTTATCAGATTTAATTTTATGCGAAGCACCACCAGCGAGTATTCTTCCACATTTAGGACATTTCAATTTTTGTAAGAAAATATAAGTTTGTGTTCTCATATAGTTCTTTTGATTTTTCTTCTTTTGAACTTGGCAATTTTCCCACATTTCTTTACTTACTATTGGCTCAATAACATCTTTATAGTAAGTAGGATGATTTGTTCTTTTACCATGCACATAATCTCCTTTATAGACTTCATTTGAGATTATTCTTAATATTCCTGTATCTTTCCAATTAGTTTTACCTAATACTTGTTCTTCATTAAATATAGTTGCAATATTATAGTAAGATTTGCCTTCAAAATATAAATTATATATTCTAATAACTATATCTTTTGTAAGTGGATCAGGTACTAATTTTTTCTCAATATGTTTATAACCAAGTGGAGCACGAGCAGGAATATGACCTTCTTTAATTGCGCCTGATAAACCAACTTTAGTTCTTTCACTTGTTCTTTCTATTTCTTGTTGAGAAACACTTGTTAATATTCTTGATATCATTTTACCATTAGCATTTGTTGTATTTATATCATCATTAGCACAATCTAAATAAGCATCATTTTCTTCTAAAAATTTCAATATATTTTCCCAATCATAAACAGAACGAGTTAATCTATCCAATTTTAAAACAACAATAGTATTACACTTTTTATCTTTTATATCTTGTAATAATTCTTCAAAAGCAGGTCGATAATTGCCAGTTTTAGCACTTATACCAGAATCTTTATATATTTTATATACTTCATATCCTTTATATTCACACATAGTCCTTAAACGTTTTTCTTGTTCCTTTAAACTGAACCCTTCTCGTGCTTGATCTTCGGTACTAACTCGAATATAAAGACCCGCAATTTTATTTTCTTCATTCATTATTTATCAACTCCTTTTATCAACAAAAAAGGGAGTCAAAAATACTAGTTCAAACTAATACCTTTGACTCCACTTAATTTCATATTATATTTTTTATTAATTATGTACTTGACCATAGATGTACCTCGCTTTCTAATAAAAGACGGATACTGCTTGTCATTTATTGGTTTTATATAATATACTTTTAAATTCGATTTGTCAATCACTAACAATAAGTATTAGTTTATTTTATATAATTTTCTAATTCAGATAATTTAATCTTATTAGATAAATTTTCTATAAATATTTCATTAGAATAATTAAATGCAAGAAATGTAGTATTATTAATAATAATTCTATGTGGTTCAATATAAGTAAGATTTGTCTTATCAATTCTTCTAATACTACCATTAATGATAGTAGGTTTAACTTTAGCAAAATCACATATAAAATCTAATTTCTTTTTAAGTGATTCTTCAAGTGTAATTTCTTCTTTAATAATATTTACCATAGTTCCATCCTTTCTTTTTAGTTAGGATAGTTTTCTAAAACACAAAAAAACTAATCCATTTCTAGATTAGTTATTTATCAAAACTCGAAAAGTTCGAGCAGATTTCACTATGGAGCGGATGAGGAGAATCGAACTCCCGTAGTTAGCTTGGAAGGCTAAGGTTCTACCATTAAACTACATCCGCATAAGTAAATATCAATTTGCATTTACATTTATAATTATATGAAAAGAAAATATATTTGTCAACTTTTTTTTATAATTTTATTGATATATTTTCTTTTCTTTTGCCGCCGCAAATAGAATTTAGTGGAATATGATATGTTTTTATTAATTTTATTAGTTTGTTAGTAGGTATTCTTGTTTTGCCATCTTCATAATAAGAGTAACTAGATTGTCTTATATTTAAGACATCAGCAAATTCTTTTTGTGTCTTTTTTAGTTTAAGGCGATATCTTCTTAATTGGCTTCCAATAAATTTAACTGTTATATCTTTATCATATATCACCTCTCTTTTATCAAGGGTTAAATTAAGCATGTATTCAACGTTGGTGTGAAAATACATAGCAAGTTTAACAAGTTTTTCTATTGGAAAATTTACATCTCCTAATTCCCACATTGCGTAGGTAGTTCTTTTTACGCCTAGATATTTTGCAATTTCGCATTGTCTTAAATCATGATCTTCTCTTAAATCTCTAATTTTCCCAAACTGCATCTTTACCACCTTACTATTATTTTATTACAGTCAGTTGAATATCTAGAAATTTGTCAAGATAACTGATAAACAAAATATTTAGAGCAAAAAAATAGATATGGTTAATTATTATAATAGGAGGTGATAATAATAAGAAGATTAAAATTTGTTAGGCAAGATAATAATTATGATTGTGGTCTGGCTTGTCTTTTGATGATTGCTAAATATTATAACTGTAATGTATCTAAAGATTATTTAGAAAAAGTTAGTTCAACAACACAAGATGGTACTTCTATGTATGGTTTATTGAAAGCAGCATCTTCTTTAGGGTTTAATTGTTATGGTGGAAAAGGTAATGTCGATGCTTTAAATAGCGAAAATTCACCATTTATTGCTCATATAAAGATTAATGATAGTAAAAATTTATATCATTATGTTGTTGTTAATAGCATTGGTAATAAGAAAATTACTATTAAAGATCCAAGTTTTGGTGCTAAAACAATGACAAAAGATGAATTTAGCAAGATATCAACGGGGAATTTTCTTTTTATTAAAAAGACTGCAAGTATTAAAAAATTTGTAAGAAGAAAAGTTATAAAAGATGAATTTTTTATATTACTTAATAAAAATAAATTTAGTTTAATTTTATTAAGTATATCTGTTATAATTAGTATATTTTTAGAATTTTTAAATATGTTCTCCTTAAAAATAATCTTAAATAATGCTATTTTGGTTGGTTCTTTTTCAAATCTTTTGACTTTACTTATTATTTTTGCATACTTATTACTTTTAAAAACTGCATTTTCATATATTATTAATGTGTATGTTTTGAAAATCAGTAAGAAGTTCAATTATAAGCTTAAACTAAATTTAATTAAACATTTATTATCACTTCCTAATTTATATTATCAAACTAAGAAAAAGGGCGTTATAGTGTCTTTATTTACTGATGTTGATACTTTATCTAATTACTTGTTTTCATCAATTGTTACCTTCATTAATAGTTTTCTCACTTTAATTTTTATTTATACCTTCTTTATAAGTTTGTCATCTGTTCTTGCTTTAATTCTTTTTGGAAGTACTATAATTCTATTTCTTTTTATATATTGGCAGAAGAATATAAATAGTAATTTAATTTTTAAATATTATCAAGCTAAAGATAGTTATGACAGTAAATTACAGCAAATAATTATTAATAATGAAAGGATTAAAGGATTGCATCTTGAAGATTTAATGTTTAAGAAATTTAGAAGAGTTACGGATTATTTAGAAAGCCAAGGTTACGCTATAACTAAATATAGTGATGCTATTAAAAGTAGTTTAAGTTTTTTAGAAGGCATGGTTTATTTATTTATATTATGGGTAAGTGGAATTATTCTTATAACGACAAATAAAATGACTATTACTACATTTTTATTATTAGAAAGTTTAATTTTTATAGCATTAAAAAATATTGAGTCTTTAATATTAATACTATTAAAATATGTAAACTGTAAGAAAATCAAGGAAAGACTAAATGATATTTTTAACTATCAAAAAGAAATATTATTACCTTTTTATAACTATGAATACGTTACTAAAAATCTTTCTATTACAATTAGAAATTTGTCCTTTAGTTATGATGATAACCTTATCCTTGATGATATTAATATTAAAATTAAACCAAAAGATAAGGTGTTTATTTATGGTAAAAGTGGTAGTGGTAAAAGTACCTTAGTTAAATTATTAGGACGGTTCTTACCGGCTTCTTATGGGGATATTAAATTAGGTAATATTGATATAACGCATTATAATTTAAAGGATTTGAGAAATATTGTTACTTATATTTCTGCTAAAGATATGATTAGTAATGGTAATATTAAAGACAATATTTATTTAAAGAGAAAACCTAGAATAAATCAAAATGTTCTTTTAAAGGTTACGGGGGTTAAGCAATTATTGAAAGATAAGAATTATACCCTTGATACTGTACTTATGGAGAACGGAGAGAATATCAGCATGGGAGAAAGGAGCAGAATTAGTTTAGCGCAGGCTTTATTTAAACCTAGTGAGATTTATATACTAGATGAATGTCTTAGTAATGTTGATGTTGGTTTAGAAAAAGAAATATTAGAAAAAATTTTAAATTATTATCAAGATAAAATAATTATTTATATTTCTCATCGTCTTATTAATAAAAATTTATTTAATAGGGTATTTTATATGGAGAAAGGTAAATGTTATGAAAAAATATAAGAAAGATAGTTTATTAGTTTTTTTTACTATAATTTTTATATTATTAACAGTAGTATTTTTTTATCTTTTAAATACAATAAAACTTTGGACTTTTAATAGTTATATAGTAACTAGTACTAATATTAATGAAGTGATGGTTATAGTGAGTGATAGTAATATTAGGTTGTTTAGAGAAAATAGTTTTTTCTATTATGGCACCAAAAAATATTATTATGAGATATTAGAAAGCAATGAATATGATGAGGGGATTATTTTAACATTGAAATTAGAAAGGGAACTGTATTTTACAGATAGTTCCTATACAGTAATGCTACCTGATGTAAAAAGAACAATACTTAGTTTGATGATTGATAGTTGGAGGTCAAAATGAAAAAATTAACGAATAATGAATTAAAGAATATTAAAGGGGGATCTTTAAGTGTGTCGGCTTTAGGAATTGGCATTGGTATTTCTGTAGTAGTAGCTTTTCTAGTTGGAGTAGTTAGTGGCTTTACTAATCCAGAACCTTGTGGAGGTGAAGAATGAGAGAATTGACAACAAAGGAGCTTAAGGAAATAAAAGGGGGAATTTCATTTAGTGCATCAGTTATAAATTATGTCGGAGACTTAATTGAAATATTAATATCAGCAGGAAGAAAGTTAGGCTCTTCAGTTAGAAGAATAGGGAGTGGTAATATATGTCCATTAGAGTGAAAAAAATTTTAAAGATAATTTCTTTAAGTTTTATAAATTGTTTTTTAGTACTTACTTTTTACGGGTTAGGGGTAGTTTTAGGCTCAATTATTGTAAAAAATCTTTAAAAAGTGCAAAAAATGTTAAAAAATGTTGTCTTTTTAGGCTTTAGGATGTTATAATCAGTTGTAGAAAAAAGCGAAAGGAGGGATAATAAGTTATGGCACAAGTGCAGGTTAAAAATGGAAATTTAGATTATGCTATAAAAAAATATAAACAAAAACTTGCAAGAAGTGGTGTCCCTTCTGAAGCTAAAAAACATGATGCATATGATAAACCAGGAGTTAGAAGAAGAAAAGCTAAGAAAGAAGCCATTAAAAATGCACGTAAAAATGAACGTAAGAGAAGAAACGAACGAGACTAGTTAGTTTCTTTTCTTTTTTTTCTTCTTTAATCATAAAATAGATTAGGTGAAATTTATTATGAATAATTATTTAAGGAATTTTCTTGATCCTAAAGATTTTCATATAGATATATATGATAGAAGTATTCATATAACTAATTATAATAAAATTATAACTTTAGGAACTACTAAAATTATTATAGAAGCCCCTTTGAAAAAAATAACATTTTGTGGTAGTAATTTTTCACTTAATAAATTAGCTGATAAAGAATTACTAATATCTGGAAATTTGGATAGCTTGGAGATAAAATATGAGTAGTTATATATTAAAAATAGAGGGGAAAAGATTAGATACCTTTATAATGATGTTAGTAAGGTTAGGGATAGGTTTTAGACAGATAAAAAGAACAAAGGATAATCTTATAATAGAAGTTTTAGAAGAAGATTATAATAAACTTTTAAGGATTAATACTACTTATACTATTGAGATTGTTAAAAGAAAAGGATTAGTTTATTTTATTCACTTTTTTAAATGTAGAAAGTTATTTATTGTAGTTACTATATTAGGATTTTTATTTTTTAATTTACTTACTAATTTAGTATTTAATGTTAAAGTAGTAGAAACTGATGATGACTTAAGAGAAATTATTTTAACAGATTTAAAAGAATTAGGAATCAAAAAATATGGTTTTAAAGTTAGTTATAAAGAGAAAGAAAAAGTAGAAGAAGAATTACTTAATAAAGAAAGGGATCTATTAGAGTGGATTGAAATAGAAGAAAAAGGTGTTAGTTATGAAGTTAAGTTAATTAAAAGAGTTAAAGATGATATAGAAAAGGAAACTGAACCACATAATATTATTGCTAGTAAAAGTGGTCTTATTACTAGAATAGAAGCAGAAAAAGGAGAAGTTGTTACTAAGAAAAATGCTTATGTTAGTAAGGGGGATGTATTAATTAGTGGCTTAATTAAAAATAATGGAACTATTGTAAGTAAGATAAGAGCAGAAGGAAAAGTATATGCTGAAATTTGGTATAAAGTTTCACTTAGTTTACCAACAAATTATCATGAAGAGGAGAAAACTGGTAACAAGAAAACGGTTTTAGAAATTAGTTTCCTTAGTGATGACATTACTATTACAGATTTTGATAGATATAAACATTCAAAAGATACTAAAACTGTCCTTTATAGACATTCTTTGTTACCTATTAGTATTAATTTAACTAAAAAAGAAGAAGTAGAGACGATTGATATTGATTTTAGTGAAAACTATGAAAAAAATATTAAACCTCTTGCCATAGAAAAATTAAAAACTAAATTAGGAAGAAAGATAAATATATTAGGAGAAAAAGTTTTGAAAAGAGAGGAAAATGCTGATAGAATAGATATAGATATTTTCTTTAAAGTTGAAGAAAATATTACTAGTTATAGTTCATTAAAAGATTTTGATATAGAAGAAGAAAATCAAAAAGTAGCAGAAGGGGTTAATTAAAAACAAGAAGGGTAGTGATAATATGTTTTCTAGTTTAAGTCGTACTATTGGTAATGTTTTTGAATTTAGTTTACCTATGATAATAATATCAGTTGTTGTTGCAATTACTTTGAGAATTGCTTATATAATTAAAAATAAAAAAGAGTTTTGTTTTTATAAAGAATTAATTTCACTATCTTTTATTATTTATATTTTATGTTTGTTTCAGGTTGTTACTTTTCAAGATAATAATAATATTTCTAGTAATAATTTAATTCCTTTTAGAGAAATGTTTAGATATGATTTAGGAAGTAGATTATTTTTAAAAAATGTTTTAGGAAATATAATTATGTTTTTACCATATGGTTTTTTTACTAGTTACTTTTTAAAAGAAAAAAAGCTATTGCCTATTTTTATATTAACTATCACTACATCAGTAACGATAGAATCTACTCAATTAATGATTGGTAGAGTTTTTGATATAGACGATATATTATTAAATATAATTGGTGGTGCATTAGGCCATTATTTATATATTCTTATTTTAAAGATAGGAGATATGTGTCCTAGAGTATTACAAAGAGAGTGGTTTTTAAATTTAGTGTCTATTATTCTTTTAGTCGGTTTAATAACATTACTTTAAAACCCTCTTTTTTTGTGATATAATCTAACCATTAGAAAGGAATGTGATTTAGATTGTGAATGAGGTTACTATTTATAATGAGACGGATTTAGAGTTTGTTTATCAAGATATAATCGAAAAAGTTATAAATAAGGCTCTTGAAATTGAGGGATTAAAAAAGGCAAGTTGTAGTATAATAATTGTAGATAATTCTTATATTCATAAACTTAATAAAGAATATAGAGGTATTGATAGAGTAACTGATGTTATTAGTTTTGCTTTAGAAGATGATAAAAGTATGATTATTCCTGATGAGATTAGATTATTGGGAGATATTTATATTAGTATAGATAAAGCGAAAGAACAAGCAGAAGAATATGGTCATTCTTTGGAAAGAGAATTATGTTTTCTGTCAGTTCATGGTCTTTATCATTTGCTAGGTTATGATCATGAAACTGAAGAAGAAGCGGAAGTTATGTTTAAGAAACAAGAGGAGGTTTTGATGGAATATGGCATCACCAGATAGAAGTAATAAACAGTTTGGGTTTAAAAGAATTATTTCAAGCATTAGGAATTCCTGGAATGGATTAAGAGTAGCTTATAAGAATGAGCAGAGTATGTATATACATTTAATCGCCACAGTTCTTTTATTGTTATTTAGCTTTTTCTTAAAAATATCAATGACACAGTGGTTAATTATAATTGCTATTATAGGCTTAACTTTAGTAGTTGAACTTCTTAATACAGCAATAGAAAGTACGGTTGATCTTGTTACGAAAGAATTTCATCCTCTTGCTAAAAATGCTAAGGATATAGCATCAGCAGCAGAGTTTATCCTTGCTATTTCTGCATTTATTATTTCTTTAATGATTTTTATTCCTAAAATTATGGAGCTGTTTTAGTGAGCAATTTATTAAATATAATTAATGAAATACAATATGGATATCTTAGTAAAGATAATATTATACATAAAGGTAATGATAATGATAATGAGTGGTTTTCTAAATAGAAGTTACAATCAAAAGATGAATTATTAACAAACATGGTTGGCAATTGTTATGATGTTGCAGAATTGTTAAGAAGTTGTTTAGAAAGCACTTATAAAGTAGAGACTTTCATTACATTACCTCAACCTATTCGTATTTAGTATATATAGATAATAATAGTTATAATTTAGTTGAAATGAAGGTGTTCATAAATTTAAAACAAGGGAAGAAGTGGTTAAATATCAGGCATTAAGTTATTTGAAAATTTTAAGATATAATTATAATTTAGCGAGTGATGAGGAAAAATATTTTATAATAACTTCTTTTGATAAACCTAAAAGTGGAATTGATGCTTCTACTTATATTGATAATGCATTATCTAGTCTTAGAGTATTAACTTTAAAAGATGGAATACTAAATTTTTTAGGTTATGAAGAAAAAAATTAGAAATGGTATATTATAATAGTGAACAGTGAAATTAATAGGAAGTTAGGAGGAGATACTTTTGGGGAGTAATTTAGTTGTTAGAAGTAGTAGTGCTGAATTCTTGATTTTTGAAAGGCAAAGTCATAGTGAAGGTATTCAAGTTAGATTCGAGGAAGGAGACTTGTGGTTAACACAAAAAAGGTATTGGAGAATTGTTTGATACAACAGAAATAATATAACAATGCATTTACAAGATATTTATTCTAATTATGAACTTGATGCTTTTGCAACTAGTAAGGATTTCTTACTAGTTCAAAAAGAAGGAAATAGAGAGGTTAAGAGGAAAGTTAAATATTATAATTTAGATGCTATTATTTTAGTTGGTTATAGAGTAAACTCTGATAGGGCAATTCAATTTAGAAGATGGGCTACAAATGTTCTGAAAGAGTTTTCTAAAAAAGGGTATATAATTGATAAGAAAAGAATGGAAAATAGGACTTTCTTTGATGAAGATTATGAGAGTTATGAAAATATTTTTCTTAGTAAAGGGGAAAATATTAAACTTGTTATTTCTCGTAACAATTTGAAAAATCCTATATATGTCGGAGATACTAAAGGTGATATGGAAGCAAGTTATTATGCAGGTATTCCTTTTGTATATGCTTCATATGGCTTTGGTAAGGTAGAAAGTTTTGATTATAAAATTAATGATATTAGTGAATTATTAGATTTGTAAATAGAGGAGGTAATTTTATGAAGTGTGGAGTTGTATCAATAATGGGTAGACCTAATGTAGGGAAGAGTACATTATTAAATGCAATACTTAATATGAAACTTGCTATTACTACAGATAAAGCAGGGACAACAAGAAATATTATAGAAGGGATTTATCAAGATGATGAGGCTCAGATTGTCTTTATAGATACTCCAGGTATTCATAAACCTATGAATAAACTTGGTAGTGTTTTGAATAAAAAGGCTTATCAGAATATAGATAATGCTGATATTATTTTACTACTTATAGATGTTAACAGTGGAATAGGTAAGGGAGATAGGTTTGTTTTAAATAAAATTAAAGAAAATAAAGATGCTAAAGTTTTCTTAATCTTAAATAAAATGGATAAAGTAGGAAGTGAAAAACTACTTAAGGTAATTGATGAAGCGAAAAGTTTGTATGACTTTGATGAGATTATTCCAATATCTGCTTTAAAGAAGAAAGCGATAGATGATTTAATTAAAACACTTAAAAAATATTTACCACTTGATGAAGCAATATTCACTAATGATGAACTTACTAATGTTTCAGTTGAATTTATTATGGGAGAGTTTGTACGCGAGAAAATAATGATGTTAACTAAACAAGAGATTCCTCATAGTGTTACTTGTTATGTGGAAAACTTTGAAGAATATGATGATTTAGTACATATACAAGTCTTGATAGTTGTTGATAAGATGAGTTTAAAGAAAATAATTATTGGTAAGAATGGTAATATGTTAAAACGTATAGGTATACTTGCTCGTAATGATATGGAAGATTTTTTAGGGAAGAAAGTATTTTTAGAAACCCATGTTAAAGTAATAGAAAATTGGCGTGATAAAGAAAAATATTTAATTGAACTAGGAATTGATAGTAAAGATGAATAAAAAAATTACTTATTAATCATTATATTAATAGGTGATAATATGAATAATTATGAAAAAGTTTGGAATTTATTTAAGAAGACTGGAGATATTAGATATTTTCTTTTAGCAAAGTCTATAAAAGAAAGTGAAGGCAGTGAAGAAAATGAAGATAGTGGACGTGAAGGGACTAGTTCTAAACGAGACTAATTATAGCGATTCTAGTAAAATATTAAATGTTTTGACTCGTGAGTATGGACTTATTGGAATTATATCTAAAGGATGTCGTAATTTAAAAAGTAAACTTAGAGGTGCTTCTAGGAAACTTGTGTATGGAACATTTCATTTCTATTATAAAGAGAATGGTTTGTCTACATTAATCAGTATTGATGTTATTAGTGATTATCCTAAGACTATTATGAATTTAGAAAATGTTGTGTATGCATCATACTTATTAGATCTTACAAAACAAGTTGTTAAACAATCTAAAGATAGTAATATCTTGCCGTTGGTAGTTAGTTCTCTTGAAAAACTTGAGAGTGGTCTTAATCCTGCAGTTATTACTAATATATTAGAACTTAAATATTTAGATTTTTTAGGAGTTAGTCCTATAGTTACGGGATGTGCAGTCTGTGGAAAAACTACTAATATAGTTAGTTTAAGTCCAACAGCAGGGGGATTTATTTGTAAAGACTGTTATCAGAATGAGGAATATTATAGTGAAAAGGCAATTAAGCTTTTACAGATGTATTACTATGTTGATTTAGAGAAGATTACAAAAATAGATGTTAATCCTAAAGTTAATGAAGAAATAAATAAATTTTTAGAAGATTATTATGATAGATATACAGGAATTTATTTAAATAGTAAAAAAATGTTAAAGAATGTGATAAAATTAAAATAAGGTAGTGATAGTTTATGAAGAAGAGATTAATAATTCTTTTAAGTTTGTTTGTTATTTTAACTATTTGTGTTTTGTTAGATGTAACTGGAGTAATAGATTATAATATTTATAATCTATTATCTACTAATAATGTAGAGTTTTTGACTGCGTGTGCTAATGTAGTAACATCATTTGCGAGTAGTCAAGTGATAATAATTATTACTTTGATTTTGATATTTTTACTTAATACTAATCATCAAAGAATATTTGTAATAATTAATACCTTAATTAGTGCGGGTATTATTATATTAAGTAAGAATATCTTTTTAAGAGAGCGACCTTTAATTGGTAGTCAAATTCTTTCTAGTTATAGTTTTCCTAGTGGTCATAGTTTAATCGCTACTACTTATTATGGATTTTTAATATATCTTTTAAGAAGAAGTAAATGTAAGGAAGAGATAAAAACGATAGGAACAACCTTTTTAACTACATTAATTATTTTGATTTGTTTAAGTAGATTAATACTTAATGTTCATTATTTAACGGATGTTATTGGAGGAGTTATTTTAGGACTTGTAATTCTTTTGATATTAATTTACTTTTTTGATGTGACTTTTAAACCTAAAGAAAAAGAGAAACCTTTACTTAAGACATTATCATATGGCTTTAATGGAATTCTTTATACCTTAAAACATGAGAGAAATATGGTTATTCATTTTCTTGTTATAATACTTGTTATTATTGCAGGGATAGTCTTTAAAATTACTTTTGTAGAGTGGGGAGTATGTTTTGTACTTTTTGCCTTAGTTCTTTCTTTAGAGCTTATGAATACTGCTTTGGAGAATGTAGTTGATCTTGTAACAGAAGAGAAAAAGGCAAAAGCGAAAGTTGCTAAAGATGCGGCAGCGGGAGCTGTTTTGGTGAGTGCAATATTTGCAGTTATTATAGGTATATCAATATTTTTACCTAGACTTTTAGAATTATAATATATATAATATGTGTATGAACAAGGAGTATAACCGGAGGTGAATTAAATGAATGTAGGGATTATGTGCGGAAGTAAAAATAGTGCTAGCATGGAAGCATATGAAAAAAATTCTGAAATGGTAAGAGCAATAGCTGATATGGGATATACATTTGTTATGGGTGCTGGAGAGACTGGAACTATGGGAAATGTTAAAGAAATTTTAATAGAAAGCGGTAATATGCTTATAGTTGTTGGTAATAGATTTGAGCTTGAAAGAGGTAATGCAGATATCAAAGTGGAAGTCATGTCTACTTTTGAAAGAGCAGAGCGTATTTATGAAAATAGTGATGTCATTATTTTCTTAGATGGTGGGACAGGCACTCTTTCTGAGTTTTATTCTTTTTTAAATAATAAGATAGAAACTGGTGATAAGAAGAAAGAACTTGTAGTTGTCAATATAGATGGTGTTTATACTAAAGTAATAGATGATTTGAAAAGAAGATATAAAGAAGGACTTACTGATAATACTTTAAAATGTTTTGAAGAGGTTAAAAGCCCTCTAGAATTGAAAGCTTATTTAGAAAAAGTGGAAAATAAATTAAATAATATTGAAGAGAGGAGCATAGTACGATAATGAGTAATATTAAGATGGAAGATTTAGTTAATTATTGTAAGCAATACGGGATAATATTTCAAGGAAGTGAGATATATGGAGGACTTGCTAATACTTGGGATTATGGTCCTGTTGGTAGTAGAATAAAAAATGCTATTAAGGATACTTGGAGAAAAAGATTTATTCAGGAAAGAAAGAATGCATACGAAATAGATGCAGCGATTTTAATGCATCCTAGAGTTTGGGAAGCTTCAGGACATGTTTCTGGCTTTTCTGATCCTTTAATAGATTGTAAGAAATGTAAAATGAGACATAGAGTTGATAATTTAATTGATGATTTTGATTCTAATGCTCATGCAGATGGTATGAGTGAAGAAGAAATGATGGATTATATTATGACTCATAAAGTACCTTGTCCAAATTGTGGTGGAACTGATTATACTGATATTAGAGAGTTTAACTTAATGTTTGAAACTAAAAGGGGAGTAACAAACGATAGTAAAAATACTATTTATTTACGGCCTGAAAATGCTCAAGGAGAATATGTTAATTTCTTAAATGTTCAAAGAAGCATGAGAGTTAAGTTGCCATTTAGTATTGGACAAATTGGTAAAGCTTTTAGAAATGAAATAACTCCTGGTAATTTTACTTTTAGGACTATTGAATTTGAACAAATGGAATATCAAACTTTCTGTAAAGAAGGAGAAGATAGTGATTTATATAAATATTTTAAAGAATATGCTAAAAAGTATTTTATGGATTTAGGATTACCTGAAGATAAACTTAGATTTCATGACCATGAGAAGTTAGTTTTTTATGCTAAAGAAGCATGTGATATAGAATATTTATTTCCTTTTGGTTGGGGAGAGATAAATGGTACTCATAATAGAACTAATTATGATTTATCACAACACCAAGAGTATGCTTCTGTTAGTCAAGAATATTTAGATCCTGTTACTAATGAGAAATATCTGCCTTATATAATAGAGTCAACTGTAGGTGCTGATAGACTTACTTTAGCTATAATAGCAGACGCTTATAAAAAAGAAACTTTAGAAGATGGAAGTGAAAGAGAAGTATTAAAAATACATCCATATTTGGCACCTTATAAAGTAGCAGTTTTACCTTTAATTAAGAAAAAACATAGTGAGAAAGCTAATGATATATATAATTTATTATCTAAAAACTTTATGGTTAGTTATGATGAAGCAGGTTCTATTGGTAAAAGATATAGAAGACAAGATGCAATTGGAACACCTTTTAGTTTAACAGTTGATGATAATACTATAGATAATGGAACTGTTACTATTAGAGATAGAGATACAATGGAACAAGTAACATTAAAACTAGAGGGCGTTATTCCTTATATTGAAGAGAGAATTAAATTCTAATGGGTCCTATTATTGGTATTTTAACTAGAAGTGGGGTTAATGAAAATAGAACACCTATAGAGTGTTGTATGGAGAGTACAAGAAGAGCGATTATTAAAGCAGGTGGTGTACCTATTATGTTAACACCTCCTCAAGATATAGATTATTTTACTACTAAAAGTAGTGAAGCACCTGATTTAACTGGTATGGAACAAGAAATGATTTTATATCAGATAGAAAAGTTAGATGGCCTATTTATTCCTGGTGGAGATAAGATTACTAAATATGATTATTATGTCTTGCATTTTTGTCTAAAAAGAAACATTCCTATACTTGGTGTCTGTTTAGGTATGCAGATGCTTGCTAATTATAAAATAGATAATTTTAAACTTTTAGATGTTCCTAATAAAGAACTACACTATAAAGGAGATTATACTGCACCTGCTCATACTGTTAAGATAGATAAAAGTAGTCTTTTATATAATATATTAGATAGTGAAGAGATAATGGTTAACTCTCATCATTTAAGGCGTGTAGATTATACAAAAGAGTGTAATGTAGTTGCAAAGAGTTCTGATGGAGTTATTGAAGCTGTAGAACTTAAGAATTATGACTTTTGTTTAGGGGTACAGTGGCATCCAGAGATAACTATTAGTGATGATATTAATTCTAAGAAGATATTTGCATATTTTATGGATAAAGCTAAGGAAAAGAAAGAAGTTAAGAGTTTTAGTAAGTAGGGAGGGAGTTTTTGGTATGGGAATAAATGCTTATGAAAAATTTTTAAAAACAATAGATGAAAATATAGGTATGCCTGTATCATCTAGAGATGTGGGCGATGAAATTGAATTAGCTGATATGTTAAAAAGACTTGATAAAATAGGTTTTTCGCTTATACTAATTAAAGAAGTTTATCGTTTAGGTAGTGTATTTGCGACTGAAACAGTCTATGATAATGGTTTAATTAAGTTAGAAAGTGTAATTTCTTATAAAGAAAAAGCTGTTAATAGTGAGATTAATACTATTAGACAAACTACTATTTTTTCTTCTTATGAAGAAGGGCCTTTAGTAAATCTTGTAACAAAGGAAGAAGAGATGGCCTTTGTGCAGTTTTTAGTTGATAGTTGTCCAAAAAATGATATATTTAAGAATAAAGATATTAAAATTAAAGAAACTAGTGTTAATTTTGGTGGAAGGTATTGTGGTTCGAAATTTATAACTTATAGAAGTTTAAGGGATAATTCCTTGATATTAGAAAAGTATATGCAAGGTTACCCTATATCAAAGTATGATGATAAAAGTGATGATTTAATTAGGTTGTGTGGAAATTGCGCTCGTTATTTAGAAATAATTTATAAAGAAGGTAAACCAATTTATGCTGAGCTTTCAGATAAGTATAATGTAGCGATGGCTAATTTTAATCATAATGAGCTTATTGATGTTAAATATATTGTAGATAGAATTGATGAAGAAGTAGATGCTATCTGTGGTGTTATTAAGACTAAATTAGTAGAGTTTGATAAAAATAAAGATGAAAAGAAGAGAGTAAAGACATATTGACAGTGTATTTAAATAGCTACATAAGTGATTATGTGTTGTAAAAAAACTGGTGATTACGACCATAACGGGAACTAAAAAAAGAAACTAGGGAGCAAACTCTAGTTTTTATTATAAAAAGGTGTTGACAAACCTAGATTTTTAGCATAAAATAGTTGAAGAAAAGGAAAGAGATGGGATAACCCGCCACCTGATTGATAATAATGTCAATAGGTAAAAAGCCAAGATTAGATATAAATAATATAATATTATTTTGGTTTTTAGTGGGTATTAATATATCCACTTTTCTTAATTTATGGAGGTGTTAATTATAGCAAAAGATAATAAGAGTCAATTAATTAACGAACAAATTCGAGCTAAAGAAGTATTAGTTATTGGCCCTAATGGGGAACAAGTCGGAATTAAATCTATTGAAGATGCTAGAACTTTGGCAAAGTATGCTAATTTAGATTTAGTTTTGATGAATCCTAATGGTAATCCACCTGTTTGTAAAGTAATGGATTATAATAAATATCGTTATGAAAGACAGAAGAAGGAGAAAGAAGCTTTGAAAAAGCAAAAGGCTTCTCAAGCAGAGTTAAAAGAATTTAGATTATCTCCTGTTATTGATGTAGGAGACTTTGAGACTAAACTTAGAAATGTTATTAAGTATTTACAAAAAGGTGATAAGATTAAGCTTACGATAAGGTTTAAAGGACGCCAAATGGCTCATACTGAATTAGGTAAAGAAGTATTAGAAAAATTTGCTAATAGGACTCTAGATTATGCAACAATTGATCAACATCCAAAGTTAGATGGTCGTAATATGACAATGTTTTTAGTACCAAAGAAAGATAAGTAGAAGGAGGAATTATAATGCCTAAATTAAAAACGCATAAAGGTAGTAAGAAAGTATTTAAGAAAAGAAAAAATGATTATAAAATAGGACATCCTGGAAGTAGACATAATACTGGATATAAGTCAAGAAAAGTTAATAGAAAGAAAAGAAGTGCATCTAGCTTATCTAAAGCAGATCAAAATCGTTTAAAGAATATTATTTAATAAAATAAGGAGGATGTAAAGATGGCAAGAGTTAAAAATGGAGCAGTTACAAAAGCTCGTCATAAAAAAGTATTAAAACAAGCTAAAGGATACTTTGGTAGTAAACATAGACTTTATAAGAGTGCTAAAGAACAACTAATGCATTCTGGTCAATATGCATTTCGTGACAGAAAGCAAAAGAAAAGAGAATTTAGAAAATTATGGATAACTAGAATTAATGCAGCTTGTAGAGAAAATGGTATTAGTTATTCTAGGTTTATTGAAGGGTTAAATAAAGCAGGTGTTGAAGTTAATCGTAAAATGTTAAGTGAAATAGCTATTAATGATCCTAAAGCATTTACTGAATTAGTTGAAGTGGCTAAAAAAGGTAAAGAAGGAAAAATAAAAACAGCTGAAGTTAAAGTAACTAGTGAAGTAACTGTTAAGAGTATGAATACTAAAGGAGAAGTAAAAGCTACTGAAAAAAACACTGCAGTGAAGAAAGAAAATACTAAAAAAGAAGAAAAGACTGAGGAAATTAAAGATTATAGTAAAATGACAGTGGCACAACTTAAAGAAATTGCAAAAGAAAAAGGTATTGCAACTACTGGATTAAAGAAAGCTGAAATAATTGAAGCTTTAGAAAAATAAACATATTTTGGAATTTAATTATCTAGTGCTGGTTAGTAGGATAGATGACACTAACAGTGATAATTTTTAGAACAAAATAGAAGATTAAAACGAAAAGGAGATTAAAATATGAGTGTAGTATCAATGAATTATTTATTAGAAGCTGGTGTTCATTTTGGACATCAAAAAAGAAGATGGAATCCTAAAATGAAGGAATACATCTATACGACTAGAGATGAAATTTATATTATTGATTTACAAAAGACATCTAAATGTTTGGATAAGGCTTTTGATGCTTTAAAAACAATAGTAGAATCTGGAGGAAAAGTTTTATTTGTGGGAACTAAAAAGCAAGCTCAAGAAGCAGCTGAAGAGTCTGCAGTTAGAACTAATATGTACTTTGTTAACGAAAGATGGTTAGGGGGTACATTAACTAATTTTAGAACTATTAGATCAAGAGTTAGAAGAATGGAACAAATTGAGAAAATGGAAGAAGATGGTACTTTTGATTTGTTACCTAAAAAAGAAGTAATTGGTCTTAAGAAAGAGTTTGAAAAACTTAATAAAAACTTACGAGGAATTAGAGAAATGAAAAAGCTTCCTCAAGCTTTAGTTATAGTTGATCCTAAAAAAGAGGAAATTGCTATTAAAGAAGCTAGAATTTTAAATATCCCGGTATTTGGTGTAGTTGACACTAACTGTGATCCAGATATGGTTGATTATGTAATTCCAGGTAATGATGATGCTGTAAGAAGTGTTAAATTATTAATTGGAGCTTTAACTAATGCTATTGCAGAAGTTAATGGTAATGAAGTAATTGATTATATTAGTGAAGAAGATAAAGCTAAAAATTCAAAAAAAGAAGTAAAAAGAGAAAATAAAAAAGAAATAAAAAAAGAAGTAGTTAAAGAAGAAACTGTAGATTATAGTAAAATGACAGTTGCTGAACTTAAAGAAATAGCTAAGTCTAAAAACATTTCTATAACTGGATTAAAGAAAGCTGAAATTATAGAAGCTTTATCTAAATAAAGTAAGGAAGGAGGGAGGGATGCTCCTTCCTTTTGTATAAAAAGAAAGGAAGATAATTTATGTTTAAAGCAAGTGATGTAAAAGATTTAAGAAATAAGACTGGAGCAGGAATGCTTGATTGTAAGAAGGCATTAGAAGCATGTAATGGTAATATGGATGAAGCAGTAGACTGGTTAAGAGAAAAGGGTATTAGTAAAGCTGCTAAAAAAGAGAGTAGAGTTGCTGCTGAAGGTTTATGTAAAATAAAAGTTAAGGATAATAGAGCAGTTATATTAGAAGTTAATTCGGAAACTGATTTTGTTGCTAAAAATGAGGAGTTTACTAATTTTGTAGATTATTTAGCTGATACAATTGAAAGCAATGGTTTAAAAACTAGAGATAATGTTTTAACTTTTGATGATGATGGTGAGACTATAGAAGATAAATTAGTTAGTTTAACTGCTAAAATAGGGGAGAAAATATCCTTTAGAAGATGTGAATTGGTAGATAAAGAAGATAATCAAACTTTTGGTAGTTATTTACATATGGGTGGTAAGATTGGGGCTTTAGTAGTGCTTGATAATACTACAGAAGAAGTAGCTAAGGATATTGCTATGCATGTTGCTGCAATGGCACCTGTTTGTATAAATAGAGATAATGTTCCAGGTGATATGGTAGAGCATGAATCTAAAGTAATAAAAGAACAAGTTATGAATGAAGGTAAACCTGCAGAAATTGCTGAAAAAATGGTTATAGGCAGATTAAACAAATTTTATAAAGAGATTTGTTTAGAGGAACAAGCTTTTATTAAGGATTCTAATGTTACAGTTGGAGATTATGTTAAAAATAATGGTGGTTCTATTGTAACTATGATTCGTTATGCTGTTGGTGAAGGAATTGAAAAGAAAGAAGAGAACTTTGCTGATGAAGTAATGAGTCAAATAAATGCTACTAAATAGTTTTAAATACTAGGTATATTGTATATCTAGTATTTTTTGTTCTTTGTCAAGAAAGTGGACATATTTTAGAAGGCAGTTTGTAAAATTTAGGTTATTTTTTTAATTGTTTAGGAGATAAAAAGATAAGAGTACAATGAGATTTTAGTATTATAAAAAACTCAGTATTTTAAAATAAGAGTCTGTAAATAAAATTGTGTAAAGAGTTCTTTTGGATAAGGACACTTTTTTATGAGAAAATGAAAAGATTCTTGATTAGTAATTTCATTGCATGAATGTTTAAGACAGGGATTTCTTCTTGTGTATTATATACTTTATTCATAAATAATTTCTGGGTCATTTTTATATTATTTTAAAAACTGTCAGTTATAAGGTTTAAAAGCAACTGTTCATATTTTTGTTGTATTTACTTTTTCAGTTTAGTTGAAATTTGTTATTTAGCTTAAAATAATAGAAAACTCTAGTATTTTCTTAAAATTTATGCTATAATTTAGAACGTATTTTGGAGTGTGATAAGTATGAAAAAAAGAAATGTAGCAATTATTGCCCATGTCGATCATGGCAAAACTACTTTAGTAGATGGTATTTTAAAGACATCAGGTATGTTTCGAGATAATGAAGATGTAAGTAATGTATCAATGGATTCTAATGCGTTGGAGAAGGAACGTGGTATTACAATTCTTGCTAAAACAACTGCTTTAGATTATAATGGTTATCATATTAATATTCTTGATACTCCTGGTCATGCTGACTTTGGAGGAGAAGTTGAACGTATTATGAATATGGTTGATGGTGTTATTCTTGTTGTTGATGCTTATGAAGGTGCTATGCCTCAGACTAGATTTGTTTTAAAGAAAGCTTTTGAAGCAGGAGTTAAACCTATTGTTGTTATCAATAAAGTAGATAAGCCTAGTGCAAGATGTAGTGCAGTTGTTGATGAAGTACTTGATTTATTTATAGAATTAGGTGCAGATGAAGATCAATTAGATTTTCCTGTAGTTTATGCTAGTGCTTTAAATGAGACTTGTAGTCTAAGTGATGATATAAGTACACAAAAAAAAGGTTTTGAACCATTACTTGATTTAATAATTGAAAAGATTCCTACTCCAACTGGAGATAAATCTAAACAATTACAATTTCAACCAGCTTTACTTGACTATAATGAATTTGTTGGGCGTATTGGAATTGGACGTGTTCATAATGGTATAATTAAAACAGGGGAAATGGTTAGCTGTATTAGGTTAGATGGATCAGTTAAGAATTTTAGAATTCAGAAGTTGTTTGGTTACTATGGGTATCATCGTGTAGAGATTGAACAAGCGGAAGCAGGTGATATTGTTGCTATTGCAGGACTTGCTGATATTTCAGTGGGAGAGACTATTTGTAATATGGGAGAAAATTTGCCTTTACCTATTTTGCATATAGATGAACCAACATTACAAATGACATTTGGTACTAATAGTAGTCCCTTTGTTGGTCGTGATGGTAAGATTTTAACAGCTCGTAAGATAGAGGAAAGATTAATTCGTGAGACACAAAAAGATGTATCACTTTGTGTAGAATCTGCTGGTAGTGATAGTTTTCTTGTTTCTGGTCGTGGGGAGTTGCATCTTGGGATTTTAATAGAGAATATGCGACGTGAAGGTTTTGAACTTGAAGTATCTAAACCTAAAGTAATAATTAAGGAAATAGATGGTGTTAAGTGTGAGCCTTGGGAGGATTTACAAATTGAAGTGCCAGAAGATGTTGTTGGTAATGTTATTGAACATCTTGGTACTCGTGGTGGAGTTATGGAAAATATGACAAATTTTGAAAATCAAGTTCGTCTTAACTATATTATTCCATCTCGTGGCCTTATTGGGTTTTCTACAGATTTTATGACAATGACCAAGGGCTATGGTATTATGAATCATACTTTTTGTGAATATAAACCATATGAAAATGTAGATATTGGAGAGCGTAAACTTGGAGTTCTTGTTTCTGTAGAAAATGGTAATTCCACAGCTTATTCTATTGGTAATCTTGAAGATAGGGGAACTATGTTTATTGAACCTGGTACAGAAGTATATGAAGGAATGATAATAGGTGAATGTAATCGTGATAATGATTTAGCAGTTAATGTGGTTAAAGGTAAACAACTTACTAATATGCGTGCTGCTGGAAGTGATCATACTGTGGTTTTAAAAAGACCTCGTCAAATAACGCTTGAATATGCACTTGACTATATTAATTCCGATGAGCTTGTGGAAGTAACACCTAACTTTATAAGACTTAGAAAACGCATTTTAAATACAGAAGAAAGAAAAAAAGCAGATGCTAAAAAAAATAAGTAGTGATAATAGCTACTTATTTTTTTAGCATTGTGATATTAAAAAAGAGTATTTTTAGGGGATTGATATCTAAAAACACTCTTATTTTATATATCCACCCTTTTTTAAATGCTCTTCTATTTTTTCATTAGATACTGCACCACTTATTTTATTACTTGTTTCTTTACCATTTTCAAAGAATAATACAGTAGGTGTACCTGTTACATTAGTTGTTAAGTTACTAAATTTTTCTTTTTCTTCATTAGTTAAATTATATAAATTAAGAGAGTAAGACTCTAAATCATTTGTTTTTAAAATAGCTTTAAATCTTGGTGAGAATTCTTCACAATGTACACATCCTGTTTGAACAATCTCTAAAATAAAACTTTCCTTATTATTAATTAGATTTTCTAATTTACTGTAATCAATTTCTGTGATTGTATTAGCATTATTACTACAACCAGTTAAAAATATAATAAGAAGTCCTATTAATAGAAATTTTATTTTCTTTTTCATCTTATCACTACTTCCTTTGATTATTATATCACTATTTAGTTATTAAAAACAATCTTTTACTTTTCAAATTTTAAAATATAGTCTATACTTATAATAGTGAAGGGGTGTAGCCTATGATTCTTAGAAAACCATATGCTCTTTTAATACAATACTTTCAAAGAATTCACTTGTTATTAATATTACTTTCGGCATATATATTTTATAAACTAATGTCTTTAAGAAGTTTTGTAGCAGATTTCTTAAATACTGAAAGTTATAATGCTTATTATGAACCAATAACTGATCATATTAACTGGTTAATGATTATTTCAATAATTGTTATAGTTGTTATAAGTGTTATTTTGATAATTTTATTGCATTATAAGAAAAAGCCATGGAAAGTTTATTTGTTTTCTATAGCCGAATATATTCTTATGCTAGGTGTTTTGCTTTATATTAGAAGTTATTTTAATGGGTATAATGAATTATCTACTATAACTTCAATAATGGCTGGAAGAGATTTATTAAATATAGTTTATTTTCCTCAATATATAATATTCATTATTTTTGGAATTAGATTTTTAGGAATAGATTTAAAAAAGTTTGGGTTTAAAGAAGATGAAGAATATTTAGATATAAAAGAGGAGGATAGAGAAGAATTTGAAGTAAATATTGATTTTGATAAGGATAAGATAAAAAGAAATATTAAAAAAATTATTAGAAATACTAAATATGTTTATTTTGAACATAGATTTGTATGTACTACTATAATAATAATTTTATTTGCTTCTGTTACTGGTTATACATATTATTATTTTGGAGTTTTACATAAGACTTATAAAGAAGGTAATACTTTTTCAGCTAATTATTATGATATAACTGTTAATAATAGTTATTTAACTAATAGGGATAGTAGAGGCGACATTATTAGTGACAATCAGTATTATTTAGTCGTTAATGTTACTGTTAAGAATAATGCTTCAAAAAGAGATATTAATTTAGATCGATTTCGTGTAATGAATAAGAATAATGAGTTTCATTATGTTGCTAGAGAGTATGATAATTTTAAAGATTTAGGTAAGCAATATGATGGCAGAAAATTGGATACTGGTGATGATGTGACATTTATATTGGTTTATAAAGTATCAACTCGTTTGGATATAAAAAAGTTTGTATTATATTATTCTGATGTTGTAAGTAATGTTTTATTAAAGAAGATTAAATTAAATGTACGTGATGTTACGAAACTTGAAACTAAAGCTGAAGCCAAAAAAACAGAAAAATTAGTTTTTCCTACGAAAGACGCTTTAACAATTACGAATTTTAAATTAGTTAATGAGACTACTTATAGTAGATATTCTTGTAGTGATATGGGATGTACGATAATGGAATTACCATTAAAATCTAATAATAAAATTTTGGAACTTTCTTTTATTAGTAATAGTTTTACAGGGAAAAGTTTTGTTGACTTTTCTAATATATATGCTAAAATTAATTATGAAGATAGTAATGGTAATATGAAGAGTATTGAGCCTTATTCTTTATTAATAAATTATAATGGAAATTTTGCTTATTTTAGTATACCTAATGATGCAAAAGATGATGCAAGAATACAGATGATATTTACATTTAGAAATGAGCAGTACATTTATTATATGAATTAAAGGAGCGCTTTATATGAAGAAAAAGGGTATTGATAAAAATAAAATTGTTAAAATTGTGATTGTGGTAGTGGCGATTGTTATCTTTTCTATGTTATTTTGGTTTTTATATTTTTATCCTAATAAAGTTTTTAGAGAAAATGAGAAGTTATTAGAAAAGAGTGCTATAAGATATTATGAGGTTAATGATACTCGTCTTCCTAAAGAGGAAGGTCGGGTAATTTCTGTTTCTTTAAATACTTTAGTTAAACAGAAGTATTTAAATGGACTTTATGAAGCTTATGGTAATAAACTTTGTGATTTGAATGATTCTAATGTTAAAGCGGTTAATAAAAATGGAAAATATAGTTACTATACATATTTAAAATGTGGTAATTATGAGTCTTCAGTAGATCATGAGGGACCTGTTATTACTCTTAATGGTTCTAAAAATATGACTGTTAGTAGAGGTGATACTTTTGAGGATCCTTTTGTTAAGAGTGTTGTTGATAATGTGGATGGTAATATGGATAAATCATTAGTAACTATTAAAGGAAAAGTTGATACTTCTAAAGTTGGGGTTTATGAAATTACTTATACAATTAGTGATAGTCTTGCAAATAAGTCTGAAGTTATAAGAAAAGTAAGTGTTGAAGAAAATTTAGCTAGTACGGTAAAATCTAATACTGAAAATGGTTATTATGTTGGAAATGTTGATAATAATTATATATATTTTAATAACATGTTATTTAGAATTGTAAGAGTAAATGATGATAATAGTGTTCTTATTGTAAGCAATGATGCTCTTGCTAATGTTGATTATACTAATGATGGTAGATTTGAAAATAGTGCTTTAGATAAATGGCTAAATGATTATTTTTATAATTTATTAGAACCTAGTTATCAGGGGTTAATAAAATCTAGTAGTTGGTGTGATGATGTGATTAGTAGTGATAATATTACAACAACAGAATGTAGTAGAAAAACAGATAAGAGGAGAATTGGAATTTTATCATTACAAGATTATAATTTTAGTTATGATGGGATGAGAAGTTATCTTGATAAGAGTAATTTTTGCTGGTATGCTAATTTAGCTGAAGATAATAAGGCTTGGGCTATTACTTCTACTGATATTTATCCAAATACAATTAATGCATCAGAGAGTACAAATTTATTAAATGTAGTGCCAGCTTTAAATTTAAAAGCTTCAACTGCTGTGCTTGAAGGTGATGGTACTTATAGTAATCCATATGTTGTTGTAAAAAAGGATATAGCAAGAAGAAGTAGTGAACTTAATAAAAGGCAAGTAGGTGAGTATGTTAGTTATTCTGGTTATTTATTTAGAATAAGTAATGTTTTAGATGATGGTACTACTGAAGTGATTATGGATTCTGTTTTGAAATCTAATAATCAACAAATTAATATTAAGTATACAAATTTAGAAAAGCAGAAAGTTTATAATCCTAATCAAGAGGGTAATATAGCTTATAAGATAAAAAATGATATGACTAGATATATTGATACAGATTTATTTGTTAGTAAAAATATAAGTGTTCTAATATATAATAAAAATATTACATATCAAGGAAATAAAGATACTAAAAAATATAAGCTTTTAATTACTATTCCTTCTACATTTGATATTTTTAGTGCTAGAAGCTTTACAGCAACTGATTCAGGATATTGGTTGAGAGATTCTTCAAAAAAGGAGAATACAAAAGCAGTAGTTAGATCTTTAGGTACGTTAACTTATTCAACTGCTACTGATAATTTACAAGCTGGTATAAAAGTTTTGGCATATTTTAATAAAGATGTTATAATAGAATCAGGTAAAGGTACATTTTTAGATCCATACATACTTATAGATTAGAGGAGTAGTTTATGAAATTTGAGAAGAAGTCTTTGACAATTATTGGAATTATTATATTTTTTCTAGTTGCTTTCTTTTTATTTGCTTATAAAAGCATGGGAAAAACAAGTGAGTTTAAAGTTGTTGATGAAAGTAAAAGAATAGAAGAAGCTAGGGATTATGGAGATGATGTTACTGGATGGTTGAGGTTAGAAGGTACTAATATAGATTTACCTTTAATAGCTAGAAATAATGTAGCGGATGTAGGTAGACGTGATTATGAATATGCTTGGACTAATTCTTTTCCAGATGATAATAGCAATCATTTTACCTATATTTCTCATAATGTTAGAAATGTTTCTAGTAAGCCTATAGTAGGTGATGATACTATGACTTATTTTGAACAACTTATGTCATTTATCTATCCTGAATTTATTAAGGAAAATCAATTTGTTGAATTTACAAATTCTAGTGGAGAAACATCTATTTATAGAATATATGGGGTATCTTTAGTTGATGAGACTCAATCTATGTCTTATTATGATACTTTTACTAAAGATGAACTTAATAAATATATACAAAAAGTAAAAAAGGAAAGTATGTATGATATGGATGTTGAGGTTAATTCTGATGACCTGATTTTAACATTGTATACATGTACAAGGTTTTATGGATTGGGAGGTACTTATTCATTTAGAGTAGATGCTAGGAAATTACGGGAGGGTGAGAAAATGAGATATTCTAAGGTTGAAGTTAATGATAATTATAAAAAAATTGATGTTAAAATGAAAGAAGGTGATAGTGATGAAGAGGTCTAAATTTTTATTAATACCATTAGTTATTGCAACAGCATCCTTTGGTTTTTGGTTATCTAATGTTAATAATGTTAGTGCTGAAAATAATCCTGTTTGTTCAGCTGAAGATTTTAGAGATCAGTATTTGAAAAAAATAGATGTTCAATATAATGGAGACACAATAACTCTAACTAATAATTCGGGCTTAAATTTGGATTATAGATTTCTTAAGGATGCTGATACTGGAAATGTAATTACAGGTAGTTTAGAAAAAGGAAGTAGTGTAAATTTTACCGTATCAAATGGTGGTTTAGTTTATTTCTATTTGCAAAATGAAATGAGTAATCCTTGTTTAGCTAATGCTGGTGAGGAAATTGGTAAAATAGAATTTACTAATGAAGGGCTTATAGATAATCCGCTGTATTATGATTCTCTTTGTGTTAATTATCGTAATAAGTGGGGCAATAATAAGACTATGCAAAATTCTGTTCCTTATTGTTACTCTTCTAAAACGTATAGTGTTTATTCGAGGGAGCAAGTACAAGGTTGGATTAATACTGCTGAAGAGTTATATGAAGTAATCAGTAATTCTAATGGTAGTCAGGATATAACTATAGATAGTTCTTATAAAGAAGTAAAAGATGTTACTAAAACTGATAAACTTGTTTGTGATGCCTTTAGTGATAGTAATTATGAAACTATGCATAAGTATTATCATGTTGAAACTGAAACTGTTGATAATTGTTCAGTTACTTGTAAAGAAGAAATTGAAGTTAACTTTAGTGATCCTGTCGCTACACAGCCAGGAATGTGTTTTCAATATTTAATTGAAATTAAGTCTAAGGTAGTTTGTGATGGAAATTATACAGCACCTCCTCCAACAAGAAAACAAGTGTGTTATCCAACTCCAGTATGTGTATCTGGTGCTTCATCATATGATGCAGGTGGACCTAATGAGGAGTTTGATAGTTGTGTGCAATCTTGTGATGGAGGAAAATATACACAAAAGTGTATAGATAGTTGTTATAGTAAAGTATATGAAAATAACAGGTCTACAAAGGTTTCTAATAATGAAGTATTTACAAAAGATGAATTAAAGGCGCTTAGTTCTTTATATGTACCGACAGAAAGTTTTTATGAAGCAAGAAAGATGGCTAACACTTGCTCCTGGTCTAATGCTGAGGAATTATACCAATTAAGACAAAAATATCCAGGTGGTTATTATAAGAATGGCAGTTGGATACAGTCTGGTACTTGTCCTAGTGATCTTGGACCATATTATTTTAGAAGCCTTGAACAGGCACAGAAAACTATTAATATGTTGAATGGTACTTTTTCTTATAGTGGTGGAAGAAAAGGATATTCTCCAGATGGAAATGGTATTTTAAGAGAAAATTATGGTGGTTATTATTGTAGTGATTCTTGTTATTGGTCTGGAAGTTGTGGATCTAATACGGTTTTAACTGAGGCACTTGCTCAAGAACAATATGATAAAGAGGTAGCAGAGTATATATCTAAAAAGCGTGCTTGTGAACAAAAAGCTGCTACTTGTACTAATGAGTCAACTGATTATGAAATAATTGTTGATAATTTAGATTCTAATGATAGTAAAGATGATGATGATAAAAGAGATTGGCAAGAAGAGTTTACTTCTTCACAGAAAATGAATAGTACTAATGTTACTGGAGATTTTCCTAGTATGGTTATATTAACAGATGGAAGTTGTGAAGATGGCAAAGATGATCCATGGCATTATCATAATATTATTACATTTCCAGGTACATGGATTAATAATAAAACGGGGCAAACTGTTCATTCTATTCAACCTGGTCATGAAGATTTTTATACTTATGTAGGTAATGAATATTGTACAAAATTAAATTCTATTCCTGTTAATACTGTTTGGTATGATTGGAAAGTTAACAAAAATGGTGATTCTTCAGCTTTATCTGATAGTGAGAAAAAGAAGATAAAAGATAATTTAGATATGAATATTAGGGGTCATATCGATAACTATGGTTACTTTGGTTGGGATTTTGATGTTAGTTGTTTCTATGCTATTGATACCCCTACTAATGATAGAGAAGCTTGTTCAACTGATAATCCTGATTGGCCAGATTGTGATCCAGATAATGATGGTGGCAATGATGGTGGAGAGTCTCCAGTAAATAGTTATGATTATAGATCTATTGCTTTAGATAATTTGTTTCCTAATAGTGTTACTCCAACTAGTTCAGGAGAGTCTAGTAAAAATTTTATAGCAACTAATTTGATAAATGAAGTAGAAAGTTTAAGAAATAATAGTGTTACTGCAGTGGCTGAGACTGCAAGAGCAGTTGGATTTAATTGGACTTGTGCGGCTACTAACTTAGAAAATCCAGATTATTTAGTCCAACCTGTGACTTTAATTAATCAAATTCAAACATTAGGAGATAGTATTTATCAAGGTGATGAATATTTGGATTATCATATTAGATTAACTCCTGAAACTATGAATAAAGTTAGAGCTTATAATAAGAAATATGATAGTTATAGTGAACCAACTAATGAAAATGAAGTGTTGACTGCTGGTAATAAAAAGACTTCAGGAATAACAGTATATCGCAGTTATTTCCTTCATAAAGTACTTAATAGTAATGAATTATTAAAATCAGGTCTTATTGGTTGTAATAATGAAGATGATGGTACTTGTCCTAATGTTATAGATACTTCTACAGCTTGTTATAATGAATATATGGCACAATCTGCTGTATTGAAAGGAAGAGAGTAATTATGAGTAAAGGTATGTTAGTAGTTGGAATAATTATATTGTCAATTATTACTTTTGGAGTTGTTAATATAGTTCAAAATTATCAAACGGGTAATGAACTTGATTATTATTTGTTAAAAGAGACAACCGAAGCGGCAATGACTGATGCAGTTGATGTTGGTTATTATCGCTTAAGTGGTTTGCTTAGAGTTGATAAAGAGAAATTTGTAGAAAGTTTTATTAGACGTTTTTCTCAAAACGTATCTAATAGTCGTACTTACGATATTCGTTTTTACGATATTAATGAAACACCACCTAAGGTTAGTGTTCTAGTTCAATCTGAAACAGCAGCTAGTGTTAACGGTGAATCTTTGAGTTTATCTAATAAAGTAGATGTTATTTTAGAATCCAATTACTATGATAATAAATATGTAAGTGATATGACTAGAGCTGGTAAATTAGATTATAGTGATGTTGATAGATAAGAAGAATAAGGAGGATTTTGATGAATAATTTAGTTGTTGGTATTAAAAAATTTTTTACTAATAAGAATACTGTTACTGTTGTAGGTGTAATTCTTGCTATTGTTATCCTTTATGTTGGTTACAATATGCGTATTAATCAAGCGATAACACCTGTTACTGTTCCTTATGCTACGGAAACGATTAAAGCTAGGACTCAAATTACAGAAGATATGATTAGTACAATGGAGATTCCACAATCAATGGTAACTGATGAAATTATTACAAATAGTGCAGATGTTATCGATATGTATGCTAATGGGGATAGTGTTATTCCTGCGGGAAGTTTATTTTATAAAAGAAGTGTAGTATCTCGTGATCAATTGCCTGATAGTATTATCTTAGATTATCCTAAAGGTTATGTTTTATATAATTTAGATGTTGATATGGCTAGTACATATAGTAACTCTATTTATCCTGGTAATTATATAGATATATATCTAAAAGTTCAAAATGCTGAAGGTGCTGAAGGTACTATAGTTGCTAGTGATAGAATTATGGTAGGTAAATTATTATCTAATGTTAAAGTGCTTGCTGTATTTGATAGTAATGGTAATAATGTATTTGCAAATCTTGATGAGAAAACTGCACCTTCACAAATCGTTTTTGCTGTACCTGAAGAGTATCATATACTTCTTCGTAAAGCTGGTTTCTTAAGAGCTTATGAATCAGAGATTATTCCAGTTCCTACTGCTGAATCGTTAGAAGATGAACCAGGGGATGTTACTTTATCTAGTGAAGATTTAAGAAACTTTATTAATAATGTTACAGCGATGACAGAAGAAGATTTATCATATACACAACAATAGAAAGGGGATAATACTATGAACGATTCCATATTTGATAAGCTAGATTTTGGATTATTTAAACCTTTAATAGATAATGATGATATAACAGATATTTCTTATTGTAACCATGGACAAATTTGGATTCGTTCTTTAGCAGAAGGATCTAAAAGAGTAGAAATTGAAGGTTTAGATGATGCTTTTGTTGAAAAGTTGGCCTTTCAATGTTCTAATGTTATGGGGACAACATTTAATAATGCTAAACCATTTTTAGATGCAGAGTCTACAGAACTTCGTCTTAATTTTGTTCATGATTCTATTGCTACTAATGGTATTGCAGTTGTTATTCGTAAAACTCCTGCTAAAATTAGGTTATCTAGAGATAAGTTAATTAGTGAGGATTATTTTACAGCTAATATTCATGATATTTTGATGAAATGTGTAGAGGGTCATTGTAATATTATGGTTAGTGGAGAGACTGGTTCTGGTAAAACAGAGTTTGTTAAATATCTAGCTAGTCATACTAAAGATGATGAAAAGATTATTACAATAGAAGATACATTAGAGCTTCATCTTGATAAGATTTTTCCACATAGAGATATTGTTGCTATGAAAACTAATAATGTAGCAAGTTATTCGGAAGTGTTGGTTACTTGTATGAGACAAAATCCTAAATGGATTTTACTATCAGAGGTTCGTAGTGCAGAAGCAGTTACTGCTGTGCGTAACTCAATTTCTTCAGGACATAATATTTTATCTACAATTCATGCTGATAAAGCTAGTGCAATTCCATATCGTATGTATTCACTTCTTGAAAGTGATATTGATGTAGATCAGTTTTTAAATACAATATACAGATATATTCAATTGGGGGTTCATATTAAAGGATATTATAGTAAAGAATATGGAAAATTTCATCGTGAAGTTGATGAGGTAGTGGAATTTTATGTAGATAATGATAATAAACCACAGAGTCATATCCTTTATCAAAAAACATTTGGAAAGGCTCCTGTACAAAATGTGCCTAGTGACCATTTAAGAGAATATTTAGAAAATCAGAATATTTTTATTGATAATTTATTTACTAAAGGGGATTCGATGAGAAGTATTGATAATGAAGTTAGTAAAATAGTAGATACTTTACCAGATGAACAGCCTAGGGTAGTAGAGTCACCTATTTTTAATAATAATATAAATCAAGGGGAACAAAAGGTGCCTAAAGCTTCATTTTTTACTGATACTGATATAGTTTAAAGAGGGGAGTGATTATAATATATGGTGTTTTTTCTATTATTAATAATTGCTATTGTTGTTTTGCTATATAGAAATTATAAAGGACAAAATGTTTCTAAATTTATCACAGATCAAGTACAAGCGGTTTATGAAAGATTCGCTCCTTATTCTTATAAAGTTGTAAGAGAAAAGACAAAAGATTTAGGTCAGGAATATACTGCTAGACAATATTTAATTCAAGTTTTAGTTATGGGTGGTTTTGCTGGTATAGTTACTTATCTTTACTTCTATAATATAGTTGTATCTGTCATTTACATAATTATCGCTATTGCTTTTATTCCATATCTTTCATTTTTAAGATGCAAGAGAGTGTATAGTGAGTTTATCTTTGAACAGATTCAAGTATATACTACTAATACAATTATGGAATTTGCAACAACACAGAGCTTTGTTAAATCATTAGAGGGAGTAAGAGATTCTGGTATTTTAGAAGATCCTATTCTTAGTGATGTTAATAGAATGATAGATATGGCCTATGAGGAAGGTTCTATTGATGGAGCATTAAACTTTTTTAGTAATAAATATCCATATTATATAGTTAAGAATATGCACCAATTATTTTTACAAATCACTAAAGAAGGTGCAAGGGATACAGGAGAGAGTTTAGAAAATATGCAACTAGATATAGATACACTTGTTGAAAGTGTTTATCGTGATAGAATGGATAGAGCTACTTTTCATAAGAAATTCTTACAATATGGAATTATGTTATTTCTTTTAGTAATGTTAATTCAATATATGCTTGGAAGTGAAAGTTACATTGAGTTAATAAAAAGTCTTTGGGTACAGATAGTCCTTCACTTTATAATTATTTTTAATAGTTATTTCCTTTTAAAAGGAGAAAAATATTATAATGAAAATGTGGGGGTTGAGTAGATATGGAAATAGTAATTATTGCAGTTATTCTCTTGTTTATTTTGGTTTATAATAATACTATTGATAAAGATAAATTTATCAATGATAATAAAAAATATTTTGAAATATTAAGAGAAGATGACTATGATTTTTTGGTTTATGCAAAATATGGTGATAGTGCAACTCCTAATGTTTTGTTTCAAAAAAGAATTACTTATGCTATTGCTGTGTTTTTTATATTTATGTTTTTGTTTATTGATGATGTTAGTTTAATAAATATAATACTTGCTTGTTTAGTGGCGATTTTTATATTTAAGATGCCATATATGCAATTAAAAAAATATTATAAAGCACATTTGCATCAAATTGATATAATGTTGCCATACTATTTAAAGAGTTTAGAAATATTAATTCAACATTATACTGTTCCTGTAGCAATTGGTAAAAGTATTAATGATGCACCTGATATTTTTAAACCAGGATTAAGAGAATTGATAGAGAAGATTAATTCTGGAGATTCTAGTATTAATCCTTATATGGATTTTGCTAATACATATCCGGTTAGGGATTCTATGAGAATGATGAGACTACTTTATCGTTTAGGTCTTGGGGGACAAGAGAAGAAACAGGAGAGACTTTTAATGTTTTCAAGAACTGTTTCTAACTTGCAAGCAAAAGCTAGAGAGACTAAATATAAAGAAAGACTTGATCATATGGGTAATCAAACTATGATTATGCTTGTTGTTACTGGTGTTAGTGTTATGATTGTAATATTAGCGTCAATGTTAACAATGATTGCATAAATTTAGTTACAAAGTATTAAAAATTTGGTATAATTAATTTTGTAAGGTATGAAAGGAGAGATGCTTAAATGAAGGAAGCGACAGGAGAGTTAAATATGACTGTTGTAACAATTGTTTTAATTGGTGTTATTGCAGCATTCTTTGCGTTTTTTTGGCCAACTATTCAAGAAACTATCCAAAAGACATGGAATGATAATACTACTTCTCAATCAAATGTAGATTTTAATTAATAGTGAGGATGTGATTAATAATGAGAGATGCGATAGGTCAAGTTTTTGCTTTACAAGTTATATTAGCTTTTGTACTTTTAATTAATGGATATATGGCCTATTCCGTTAATTATACTAGAGCATTTCGAGTTAAGAATCAAATAGTTAATATTATAGAGCAGTATGAAGGACCTACTGATGAGGCCATGGCTAAAATAGGAAGTTATGTTGATGGTATGACTTATAAAGTTCCACAAACTCTTATTAATAATTTTAGAAATAATTATTCTTCAAATAATGGTGATGCTACTGTTAGTTGTCAAGATGGTTGGTGTTATATTGCTCATAATGTTAAAACTACTGGTGGCGATGGTGAGATGAATGGTACTTATTATTCAGTTATTACTTTTGTTAATATAGATATACCAGTTATTAACAATTTAATAGGGTTAGGAGACTTTTTGAGTATTTCTGGTGAGACTAGAACAATTTATAGATAAAAGGAAGTGAAAAAATGAACGTTATAGTTGCTAATGAAGCGAAAACGATGTTGTCTGCTTTAGATATTGATGTTATCAAAAATGTTGATGGTGTCCATACAGCCGATGAAATTGTTGAGATGTTCAAGAACTTCTTTTATGCGAGAATGATTTTAGATATTACAGCTATTAAAGATTATAATGATATTACTAATATTCAAAAAATATCTATTGGTCTTGATGCTGATAAAATCATTCTTTTACTTCCAAATAATGAGGTATCTACTTCTAGCAGTTATTTATCTAAAATTATTTCTATGGGAATATATAATTTTACAACGACAGTGGATGGAATTAAGTATTTTTTAGAACATCCAAATACTTATAAAGATGTGGCTCATATTCAACAGTTAAATGATTTGTCTACTACTATTAATGAAAAAGTAGTAGCAGGTTCTAGGATAATAGGAATTAAAAATGTTACTGACCATGCTGGAAGTACAACCTTAATTTATATGTTAAAGAAAGAGTTGGAACACTCTTATGGAATGAGCGTTGTAGCGATAGAAGTTAATAGGCATGATTTTTCTTACTTTAATAGTAGTAATATGATATCTATTGATGATGAACATTTAATGACTGAAATTGTTAAGCATAATGATGTTGCTATTATTTTAATAGATCTAAATGATTCTAGTAATGAAGGAGCTTGTAGTGATGTTTTATATTTAATAGAGCCTTCCTCTATTAAATTAAATAAACTGATGAGAAAAAATAGAAAAGTATTTGAAGAATTAAAAGGTAGGAAGATCATTCTTAATAAAAGTTTACTTTCTAATAATGATGTTATGGATTTTGAATATGAAGGAAAGACTAAGGTTTTTTATAATATACCTCCGCTTAATGATAGAATTAAAAATCCTGTATTAAGTGATTTCTTATCAAAGATTGGTCTTATTAATAAAACTAATGAGAAAGAAAATGGTGGTAAAATATTCGGATTATTTAAGAGATAGTAATTGACAAATCTTTATATTTTATATATTATTGTAGTAAAGGAGAGTTTTTATGAAAAGTATGATGTTAATGAATATAGTACAATTATTAGATGCAACTGCTAATCCTGAAGGACCTTGTCGTGGTTTCGGTTTTGTAGTTAGGATAATTAAAAATGGTTTATTTCCTATTTTACAAATAGGTATTCCAATTATTTTAATAGTTCTTGGTACCTTAGATTTAGGAAAGGCTGTTATATCGAGTGATGATAAGGCGGTTAAAGAGGCTCAATCTAAATTAATCAAAAGATGTATTTATGCAATATTAGTATTCTTTATTGTGACACTTGTTAATTTATTGTTTACAATGGTAGGTAATATTGCTGGTGATGATGCACCTGGTTTGCAATCTTGGAGTGAGTGTTGGAGTAATCCTGAAGAAAACTAATATAAATAGCAATTTTATTGCTGTTTTTTCTATTTAAGGAAGGGTGTTATGTTTCAAATATTAGAGGAAGTAGCAAATGTTGAGAGTGCTTGTTATGGCTTTGATTCTATAATAAGAGTTATTAAAGATGGGGTATTTCCTATTATGCAGATAGTAATACCTATTATTTTGGTAGTGCTTTGTACTTTGGATTTAGGTAGAGCAGTTATAAGTAGTGATGATAAAGAAAATAAAAAGAATTTAAAAAGAATTGTTAGACGATTAGTTTATGCAATATTGATTTTTTTCTTTATTACAGTTGTTAATCTTATATTTACTATGGTAGGCAGTATTACAGAAAATGAGAATTTAATTAAATGGAGTCAGTGTTGGAATAATCCATTGTAAAATTTATTTTGGGAAATAGCAATTGTAATTGCTATTTTATTTTTCTAATGGTATACTTATATCATAATAATTAGCTATTTTATTGAAAGAGAGATAGATATTGATGAGATATAATAAATTTGGTTTTTTAGTTTTTATTTTTATTTTTATGTTTTTACCTGTTTATGTAGAAGGTGCTACTACTACAAAACAATGTACTTACTATATAGATACAGATGAAAATGGTGTTGCAGGTGGTACCTATTTACAATGTACTTTTACAGTAGTTGATCAAACTGCGGGAATGACATCTTTTAATCAATCATGTATGTATGGTGTAGGTACTACTAGTGAAAATACTTCAATTAATGTAGGTAGTGCACCAAGTTTTGATTTGGCATCTTGGTTTAAAACGAATAAGAAGTGTCCAAAGTATGCCGTTTTAAATAAAAATAAAATTTCTTCCAATAATATTTATATGGCAAACAGTACAAAACAAGTAAATAAAGCTAAAGATAAATATGGGTCATCTTTCAAAGCTTATTTAGAGTCAGGCTTTAGGGAAGAAGAATTAGAAAATCCTAATAGTAATTCTTCTAGAACCTGTGAGGAGAGTAGAAGAAAGTTAGAAGAAGAAATCGAAAATTTAGAAGCAGAGAGAAATATATGGTTAGAATTGTGTTCAAATGATTCTTCAATTTTACAATGTAGTCAGAAAGTCTTTCAATATAATAATGATATTACTGCCGCTCGAAAAGCTTTAGAAGATTATAGTGGAAATTGTTCTATTTCTCATAGTAGTGATGAATATAGAAATTATGAAGACATAATTAATAATTATGCAGAAGAAGCAAGTGAGGTTCAGCAAAATGTTGAAGAACAAATAGGAGAAGCGGGTTGGGAACAACTAGGACAAGATATAAATGATGGAAGTTTTAATGATTCAGAATTAGATTGTCCAGATATTGTAAATATGGAAGAAGGAAAATTAGGGTGGTTACTAAATACAATATTAAACTATATTCGAATAATAGGTCCTGTTTTAGTTGTGTTATTGAGTGCGATAGATTTTATAAGAGCGGTCGTTGGTTTTGATGAAAAAGCTATGAAAGAAGCTCAAAATAAACTAATTATTAGATTAGTAGCAGCAATTGCATTATTCTTAATTCCAACTTTGGTACAGTTATTATTATCATTTATTAATACTAGTACATGTACTATAGGATAAGATTTTAATTATATATTTAAGATGAAAGTGAAGTGAGTTATATGTTTTGGGGTGATCCAGGGATTATTTCAAATTTTTTAAGAGCTTTTTTCTCTATATTGGATAGCATTGGTTATTTCTTTTTAGGGGGGATTTTTAATGTCTTTTTTGATATTGCAAATGCTCAATTTTTTCAAAGTGGTGTAATTAATACTTTTTATGCAAGAATACAGATGATATTAGGTATTTTTATGGTCTTTAGAATATCTATTGCTTTGCTACAAATTATTATTAATCCTGATACATTTAAAGATAAGAATAGGGGTGCTAGCTCTATTGTAATGAGAATTGCTGTTATGTTAATTTTACTGACTCTTATTATCCCTATTGAGGGCATATCTGAAGATGACCCTAATACTTTAAATCAACAAATTAGGGCTAATGGTATTTTATTTGGCTTTTTAAATATATAATCCCCGGAAGTAATTGCAAATTCCAGTTTGTTATTCGGAAGTAATCTGTTCAATCTGTCTTTCAAAGATTTTCCAGACCAACACATATTACTAATGACTCCACTCCTAATGTCATTTTTATTCAGATAATCTAATATTTTATTTGCATTTGGCATAATATCACCTTCTGATACACCATTCCATATAATGCTTTCTGCCTCTTCCAATGAAACAGATAATTCAATGTTCATGTATTCATATACTAATCGCAAAAAATTTTTCTCACAAATATCAATTCCATTGCCACACTCATTTATCTTTTTAAATGTGCTATTTACTATTTTATTAAATTCTTGAAATGAAATATTTTTAGGATTACTTTTTATGTATTGATATATTGCTTTATTCCCCTTTTCTGCATTATGTCCAATCTCATACAATAATGTATGTCCATAATCAAATAATATCATCTTCGGTTTATGTATACTCATCTTTATATTCTCCATATATTAAATCTAAAAGTCTTCTCCATAAATCTTAATTTAGTAATTCTTGTCTAAATATCAATTATTTCTTTTGCACGATGTAAAATAGGCAATTCCCTGTTTGCAATGAGCTTTCCTAAGCTTGTATTCGCTCTATCTTCATACTCCCTGACCGCTTCCTCATATGACAATTCCAATGTTGATAGATGAAATATTTCTATCTCATCCTGCGTTAAATTCTTTTCTCCAAACGATTCTATTTTACATAAAAAATAATTATTAATATTATGTCTGTGAATCAGATTGTAATAATCACTTACTACCCCAATTTTGCAAACCACTTCTACCTGT
>ERZ827512.686-NODE-686-length-41438-cov-4.071454_pt1 | contig 41438 bp, 38 predicted proteins | sample MGYA00519916_ERZ827512 | MGnify/ENA primary metagenome ERZ827512 (study PRJEB31778, sample SAMEA3449335) | human gut metagenome | biome: human gut; feature: human-associated habitat; material: faeces | place: United Kingdom | collected 2010/2012 ... | reverse complement strand
CGACTACACCTCCGACCGCGAGGCCGAGCCGGTGGCCAACGCCTATCTCGCGGCCGGATACAGCGCGTTCGTCGTCCGCTACGCGGTCGGCGCCGACGCGAAACACCCGCATCCGCTGCTCGACGCGGCGGCGGCGCTGGCGCTTGTCCGCGCCCGCGCCGAGGAATTCCATATCGACCCGCAGAAGGTCGCCGTCTGCGGCTTCTCGGCGGGCGGACACCTTGCCGCGCACATCGGCACGCAGTGGCATCTGCCGCTGCTGCGCGAGACGCTCGGCGGCGAGAGCGCCGACTTCCGCCCCGACGCGATGGTGCTCTGCTATCCCGTCATTTCGGGCATCCGCAGCCCGCACCTGCATTCCTTCCTCAACCTGACCGGCCCCGACCCCGCACAGGAGACGCTGGCGCGCCTTTCCTGCGAGGAGTCGGTCGACGGGCGCACGCCGCCGGCCTTCCTCTGGCATACGGCGAACGATACCTGCGTGCCGGTCGAGAATTCGCTCGTGATGGCGGGCGCGCTGGCGAAGGCGGGCGTGACGGCGGAACTGCACCTGTTCCCCAAGGGCAACCACAGCCTTTCCGTCTGTACGCGCGAGACGGCGGGCGGCGGCAGCGCGGAGCGGATTTATCCCTACGTCGGCCGCTGGGTTGCATTGTCGGTGGAATTTCTCGAAAACGTGTTCTACGGCGGCGAGTTCCGCTGAAAACCGTCCGTGTCAAAAACGGCGGCGTGCAGCGGGAAATGCCTCTCGCCGCACTTCCGGCAGACAAAAAACGGCTCCCCGATGAGGGGAGCCGTCCCTTTTTAACCGATTCGTTTCACCCGATTTTGACCTGCAAGATATGCAAAGCGCTTGATTGCCTATTTTTATCCGACAAATTCCTGTGAAAAGATTTCTTCTCCTGCGTTGTCCACATACCGCACAACTACAATGGGATTCTCTATCTCTTCCACTGCGGCAATCAGACTTCTCGCTATGGCTTCAAAAGCAGAAGCCTGCGAATCCAGCGAACTCTGTATACTCTCCGTATTGCTTTTCAGAAGCTCTGCCATTGCATCATCTTCAACCGTGAAAAGATAGATCAAGGTGTTTCCTTCGGCCTTCAACGCAGCTTTTAATCCGCTGCCTTCCAGCGATTCGTTTTGTGTTTCCATCTGCGACTTCATAAGGTCGCTGTTAATAAAGTCCTCCAGCGTCGCGAATTTTCCGGTGGGTGCGTAGGTGCTTTCATCATCAGAATTGGCTTCTGTTTCCGAGGAGACGTCTGCGCTTTCCGAATCGGCGGAAGCCGACGCACTTTCTGTGCTCGAGATTTCTGCATTCCGGCTCGCGCCGTCTGTGCTTTCCGTGTCCTGCTCGCCGCAGGCCGCCAAGGATAATGCTATGCATACGGCACAAAGCGCTGCCGCAATTCGTTTTCCGATTGTCTGCATATTCAAGTCCTTATTCCTTTCGTTTTTCATTCTCTCCGCCTGTTTCGACGGAACGTAAACGGCTTAAAAATTTTCCGCTGTTGTTCTCAAACCGTTTCGGAAACGACTCCAATTTCAAATAGCGCCGATTCTCCGCGTCCCGTTTTGTTATGATGCGGGCAGGGTCTGCCTCTGCCCGTTCCGAATATTTTCCGGTTATGTTCTTTTACAGCTTATAGAGGTAAGCGAAATCGTCATTACGGCGTCACGGCTCCCCTTATCGGGGAGCCGTTTCGCATTGTATTTGTTTACGCCTTGCCGTTGCAGCCGAGGACGTCGACCAGCTTGTGCTTGACGAGCGACTTGATGTTCGCTCTCGCGGGCTTGAGATACTGTCTCGGGTCGAAGTGGTCGGGATGCTCGTTGAAGTACTGACGGATCGAGGCCGTCATCGCCAGACGGAGGTCGGAGTCGATGTTGATCTTGCAGACCGCCATCGAAGCCGCCTTGCGCAGCATGTCCTCGGGGATGCCGATGGCGTCGGGCATCTTGCCGCCGTTCTCGTTGATGATCTTGACGTACTCGGGGATAACGCTCGAAGCGCCGTGCAGCACGATCGGGAAGCCGGGCAGCCGTCTGCTGACCTCCTCGAGAATGTCGAAGCGGAGCTGCGGCTTCTGGCCGGGCTTGAACTTGTACGCGCCGTGGCTGGTGCCGATGGCGATGGCCAGCGAGTCGACGCCGGTCTTGGTCACGAACTCCTCGACCTGCGCCGGGTCGGTGTAGGAAGCGTCGGCGGCGGAGACGTTGACCGCGTCCTCGATGCCGGCGAGTCTGCCCAGCTCGCCCTCGACGACGACGCCTCTGGCGTGCGCGTAGTCGACGACCTGCTTGGTCAGTGCGATATTGTCCTCGAACGAGTGGTGGCTGCCGTCGATCATAACCGAGGTGAAGCCGCCGTCGATGCAGGACTTGCAGAGCTCGAACGTGTCGCCGTGGTCGAGGTGGACGCAGATGGGCAGCCCGGTGTCCTCAATGGCGGCTTCGATGAGCTTCATCAGATAAACATGCTTGGCGTAGTTGCGCGCGCCCGAGGAAACCTGCAGGATCAGCGGCGCGTTTTCCTCCATCGCCGCTTCGGTGATGCCCTGAATGATCTCCATATTGTTGACGTTGAACGCGCCGATGGCGTAGCCGCCCTCATACGCTTTTTTGAACATTTCCGTGGATGTGACAAGTGGCATGACAAATATCTCCTTTTGATGATTTTGTTCCAGACGCTTCTATTTTATCAGCATTTTCCGCTTCTGTCAATAGCTTTGCTGCAAGGGGCGAGATAATTTTACAAAAGGAGTTGATTTTTGCAATCGGTTGTGGTATATTTAAGATGCAGTTTTTCGGATGTAAAAAAGGCGGCCGCGCCCTGCCCGCGTTTCGGGCGGACGGCGGCACGCGCAGAAAGGATTGGATTCAAATGAGTCAGTTAAAAGGCGCCTGCATCATCGGTCAGTCGGGCGGCCCCACCTCCGTCATCAACGCCAGCGCTTACGGTGCGATCAAAACCGCGCTGGAGAACGAAAGCATCACCCGCGTCCTCGGCGCGCTCAACGGCATCAAGGGCGTTCTGGACGACAACCTCATCGATATGGGCAAGGAGGACCCCGCCGAGCTTGCGCTGATGAAGCACACCCCCTCCTCGGCGCTCGGCTCCTGCCGCTATAAGCTGAAGAACCCCGACGAGGACGATACCGATTACAAGCGCATCCTCGAGATCTTCAAGAAGTACGACGTCCGCTATTTCTTCTATAACGGCGGCAACGACTCGATGGACACCTGCAACAAAATCTCCAAGTTTATGCTCAAAAACGGCTACGAGTGCCGCGTGATGGGCATTCCGAAGACCATCGACAACGACCTCGCCGGCACCGACCACTGCCCGGGCTACGCCTCCGCCGCCAAGTACATCGCCACCTCGCTGATGGAGATTTACCACGACGCGCGCGTGTACGACACGGGGATGATCACCGTCGTCGAGATTATGGGCCGCAACGCCGGCTGGCTGACCGCCTCCGCCGCGCTGGCCTCGTATAAGGGCAACGGGCCGGACCTCATCTATCTGCCGGAGGTGGATTTCGACCTCGACGCGTTTATGGCCAAGGTGCAGGACATCTACGACAAAAACGGCAAGTGCATCGTCGCCGTCAGCGAGGGCATCAAGGACAAGAACGGCAAGTACATTTCCGAGTACGGCGCCGACCTTGCCAACTCGAAGGACTCCTTCGGCCACGCGCAGCTCGGCGGCCTCGCCTCCTTCCTCGCCAACGAGATCAAGAAAAAGACCGGCGCCAAGGTGCGCGGCATCGAGCTGAGCCTGCTCCAGCGCTGCGCGGCGCACTGCGCCTCCAAGACCGACATCGAGGAGTCGTTCGCGGCGGGCAAGGCGGCCGTGGAATACGCCGTCGCCGGCACGACCGACAAGATGGTCGGCTTCGAGCGCACGAGCGAAAACGGCGCGTATAAGTGCAACATCAAGCTGTTCGACTTGACGGTTGTCGCCAACACCGAGAAGAAGGTGCCGGCGGAGTGGCTCAACGCGACGAAGGACGGGCTGAACGAGAAGTTCGTCGAGTACGCGCTGCCGCTCATTCAGGGCGAGACCGATCTCTGCAAGGAGGACGGGCTGCCCCGCTTCGTCAAGCTCAAGAAGGTCAAGGCGTAACGCGCGCCCTCGACTCTCTTTCCCCGCGCCGCCGTGTGTCTCCGGCGGCGCGGGCGTTTGTTTGGCGTATTTTTGGCGGTTTTCCCCTTGCCAAAGCGGGATGGCCATGGTATAATAGCCGCATAGAGTACTCTGTAATGCAAAGTCTGTGCGGCGGCTATTCAAGTTTTCCGCGCGGTGGCGCGAAAAACTCTGGGGCTGTGCGATAGCCGCATAGAGTACGAGCAATGCTGAAGCATGTGCGGCGGCTATCCAAGTTTTCCGCGCCGTGGGCGCGAAAAACTCTGGGACTTCGCGATAGTTGCATAGAGTATTGTACAATGTGACAGTATGTGCGGCGGTTATTCGAGCCGGCTGTGCGGCGCATAGGCATTTCTCGGGTATGCAGTTAAGGGTGGCCGCGCAGCAAACGGCGCGATGCCAAAGCCCGTGCGGCGGGGATGCAGGTCCTCCGCGCCCGCGGGAAAATTGCGGGCAGCGGCGGCTGAGCAGCGCGGAGAAGGGGGCTTGCCCTGCGGGGCTGCGGCTGCGTCGGATTGCGGCAATAAGAGCGAACGCTTTCACTGATTGACGAACGAAATGATAAACGAAAGTAGCACGGCGGGCGGGCAGGACGCGTCCCCCACGGACGGCGGGGATTTCCGACAGAACGCGCGCCTTCTGCGCCGCAGTGTAAAAATACGGGGCGCCTCGCTGGGGGACTTGCCCTGTTTTGGATTTTTCAAAAGGACGGTTATCGAATTATGGAACAACTCATTCAAGCGCTGGCTTCCGCCGCGCAGACCGCCGCCGGCGTGACCGGCGAGCAGCTCGGCGTTTCGCTGCCGTCGCTCTTCGAGCAGCCGGAGGATAGCGCCGTCGGCGACCTTGCGCTGCCCTGCTTCCGGCTGGCGAAGGCGCTGCGCAAAAGTCCGGCCGTCATCGCCGCCGACCTTGCCGAGACAATCGTCCTGCCGGACGGCGTCGCGCGCGCCGAGGCGGTCAACGGCTACCTGAACTTTTTCGTCGATCCCGCCTATTATGCCGGACGGGTGGGCGCGATTCTGCAAAACCCCGATTTCGGCACGCGCCGTCAGGGCGCGGGCAAAACGATGGTCATCGACTACTCCTCGCCCAACATCGCCAAGCGCTTTCACGTCGGCCATCTGGGGACGACCGTCATCGGCAACGCCATCAAAAACCTGCACGCCTTCTGCGGCTACCGCTGCGTGGGCATCAATTACCTCGGCGACTGGGGAACGCAGTTCGGCAAGCTGATTGTCGCGTATAAGAAATGGAGCTCGGCCGACCGCGTGGCCGAGCGCGGCATCGAGGAGCTGGTGGACATCTACGTCCGCTTCTCCGACGAATCCGAGAAGGAGCCCTCGCTCAACGACGAAGCGCGCGCCGCCTTCGCCGAGCTGGAGCGCGGCAACGAGGAATATTTGACAATCTGGCGCTATTTCAAGGAAATTTCGCTGCGCGAATATATGAAAACCTATGAGCTGCTCGGCATCGAGTTCGATTCGTTCGACGGCGAGAGCTTTTTCACCGATAAGATGCCCGCCATCGTCGAGGAATTGCGCGAGAAAGGGCTGCTCGTGCAGGACGACGGCGCGTGGATTGTCGATCTGGCGCCGTACGGGATGCCGCCCGCGCTCATCCTCAAGCGCGACGGCTCGACGCTGTATCCCACGCGCGACATCGCCGCCGCGGTCTGGCGCAAAAAGGAATACGACTTCGACAAGTGCATTTACGTCACCAGCGCCGGCCAAAGCCTGCATTTCGCCCAGTGGTTCAAGGTCGTCGAGCTGATGGGCTACGACTGGGCCGACCGCCTTGTCCACGTCCCCTACGGCACGATGAGCGTGGGCGGGGAAAAGCTCGCCTCGCGCACGGGCAACGTGATTCTGCTGGACGACCTGTTCGCCGAGGCCATCTCGAAGGCCGAGGCGATTATGGAGGAAAAAAACGCGTCGCTGCCGAACCGGCACGAGACCGCCGTCGCTGTCGGCACGGGCGCGGTCATCTTCAACGCGCTTTCGGGCAGCCGCATCAAGGATACGAATTTTACCTGGGAGAACGCGCTTTCCTTCGACGGCAACACCGGCCCGTATGTGCAGTACACCTACGCGCGCGCATCGAGCGTGCTGCGCAGGGCCGCCTGCCCCGACGCGGACGCCGCGGCCGGCTATGTCCCTGCGCCGGACGAAACGGCGCTGATCAAAACGCTGCTGCGCTTCCCCGCGCGTGTGGACGCGGCGCTCTGCGAGTACGAGCCGAGCATCATCTCGCGCTATGTGCTGGACGTCTGCGCCGCCTACAACGTGTTCTACCATAACTGCCCGATCCTCCGCTCGTCCGGCGCCGAGCAGGCTTTCCGCCTGCGGCTGACTGCGGCGGCGCGGCAGATCATCGGCAAATCGCTCGACCTGCTGACCATCCGGCGGACCGAAGAAATATAAATCCGGCTTAGACAGACTGTTTTTGTCTTTGCGGCGGCGGGGCGTATTTCCCGACCGCCCCTCGGCCGTCCGATGCCTGCCGGGGCCGGCGTCCGCCGCGCCGAAATGTACGGCAGGCCGTTTATCGAAAGGGGTTATTTGACTATGTCCGGGCATTCCAAGTGGAAAAACATTATGCATAAAAAGGAAAAGACCGACGCGCAGCGCGCCAGCGTCTTTACCAAGATCGGGAAGGAGATTTCCATCGCCGTCCGCGAGGGCGGGCCGGACCCCGTGTCCAACACGCGCCTGCGCGACCTGATCCAGAAGGCGAAAGCGAACAACGTGCCCAACGACAACATCGACCGCGTCATCAAAAAGGCCGCCGGTGGCGACGGCGCGCAGTACGAGGTCGTCGTCTACGAGGGCTACGGCGTCGGCGGCGTGGCCGTCATCGTCGAGACCACGACCGACAACCGCAACCGCACCGCGGCGGACATCCGCCACTACTTCGATAAGTGCGGGGGCAATATGGGCACGACGGGCTGCGTTTCGTTTATGTTCGCGGATAAGGGCGTCATCGTGGTCGACGGCAAGTCGGTTGCCGACGAGGACCGCTTTATGGAGGACGTGATGGAATGCGGCGCCATCGACTTTACGGGCGACGACGGCATCTTCGAGGTCTTTACCGACCCGTCCGAGCTGTCGGGCGTGCGCGACGCACTGGCGGCGAAGGGGTACGTCTTCCTCTCGGCCGAGCCGGAGAAGATTCCGAACACCTACGTCCGGCTGGACGACGAGGAGCAGCGGGCGAAGATGAGCAAGCTGCTCGGTCTGCTGGAGGACAACGACGACGTGCAGAACGTCTGGCACAACTGGGAGGACGACGAGTGAAAGCATCCGATAGACGGAAAAGGAAACGGCTTATGAGATTCACCAAACAGCTTTTGGCCGGTCTGCTGGCGTCGGCGATGCTGCCGGCGGCGGTTCCTGCGTTTGCGGCGGAGGGCCGCACCAATATCGCGCTCGGCAAGAGCTATACCATCGAGAGCGACGCGCCCAACGAAAACAGCCTCGGCACCACCGAGGAGGGCGGCAAGGACCAGCTCACCGACGGCGCCTACGGCACCTCGGAATACTATTCCGGCCTCTGGGCGCATTTCGTCAACGCCTACGGCCGCACCGTGACCATCGATTTGGGGGCTTCTATGTCGGTGGACGGCATTTCGATGGAATTTTTGCAGAACAAGGAGCACGGGGTCTACTGCCCGCGCACGCTGACGGTGTCGCTGAGTGAAAACGGCACCGATTTTGAAACCGTCGCCACGGTCGAAAAGCCGGTTTCCAACACCGCCAACGGCCGCATCCGCGTGCCTTATACGGCGGATTTCGAAAAAGCGCGCGCCCGCTATGTCCGCGTGCATTTCGACGTGCAGGTCAACACCTTCCTCGATGAAATCGAGGTCTACGGCGGCGCGCTGACCGACGACGCGCGCCCGCTCTCGCCCACCGCGCCCGTGGAGGAGGAGCTGTATTTCGACGACGGCGCCGACATCGGCGTGCGGGACATCATGTGCTTCCACAACGGCTATTATCCGCAGGACGAAACGCTTGTCAACAATACCAAGGACGTGTTCCGCTCCTATATCGGCTATGTCGATTCCACCGGCAAATATGTGGACACGATGTTCGACGCGATTATGTTCCTCACCCTGCAGGGTCTCTGCCCCTCCGGCGGCAAGCTGACCAAGGACGGCGGGCCGACGCTGCTTTCCGACTGGGAATATCTGCTCGACAACACCTTCGGCGAGGGCATCAATCTGGATGCGCTGAACGAAGCCACCGCCGAGCTGAAGGCCGACCTTGACCTGCCCGATACGCACAAAACGGCCGTTTACCTCACCGTGCCCTATCCGAAGATCAGCGACCTGGTGTTCGGCGACTGGAACGGCGACGGCGCGGACGAGAAGATTTCCACCCTCGACGACTGCGTGGACGTCTACTGCTGGTTCGTCGACGAATGCATCCGCCGCTTTGCGGAAAAAGGGTACGAGCATCTCGATTTCAAGGGCTTTTTCTGGTGCAGCGAGTCGATCATCGAGGACGAAAACGACTATGAGGTCGAGCTGGCGCACCGCTGCGTGGAGCAGATCCAGAGCCGCGGCTATCAGAGCGTTTTCATCCCCTATTTCCAGTCTGCGGGAAGCTGGATGGCGGAGGACATCGGGTTTGACGCGACCATCCTCCAGCCCAACCTTTCCTTTAACGCATGGGCGCAGAAGGACCCCGAGCGCTTTATGGAGGACTTCGTCGCGACCGCCGCCAAATATCATTTCGGCATCCAGATGGAAATGAAGGAAAATCTGGCGTCCAATATGGAGCCGTATGCCGACTATTTCCTGCAATACCTCGTTTCGGCCTCGCGCAGCGGGATGATGACCGACGCCGTTCACGCCTATTATCAGGGCGCGGGCTACGGCAGCGTCCACCAGTGCGCCGTCAGCAGCGACGTCCGCGTCCGCTGGTTTTACGACGCCCTGTATAAGTTCGTCAAGGGCACGCTCAGCCTGCCCGCGGAGGCCGAGGTCGAATACGAGTCCGAGATCACCGTCGAAAAGGGCGGCCTGTACACGGGCAGGATGAAGCTGGAGGGCGACTGGTTCAACGATTTCACGGTCGCCAAGCAGGCGCTCAACGGCACCGTTTCCTATTATCCGGCGCTGGGCGAGTTCCGCTATCGTCCCGACCGCACATATGTCGGCGAGGACAGCTTCGCCATTGCCGTGCAGAAGCCCGACGGCACGACCGAGGAACTGACCGTCCGCGTGACCGTCACCGGCGAATCCGACGCCGAATCGGCGCCGGCGGCGTCGGACGGCGAAGCCTCCGGCGGCGACGCGCCGCAGGATAAGGCTACCAACTGGGCGCTCATCGGCGGGCTGGCGGCCGGCGCGGTCGTTCTCGTCGGCGGGATCGCCGCCGCCGTGGCGGTGATGACCGGCAGACGTGCGGGCGGCAAGGACAAGAAAAAGAAGAAATAAAAAAGCCGAAGCCTGAACGGAACGCGTGGATTTCCGTTCAGGCTTTTTTTGCGCACTTCTCGCCTGCGTTGACCTACTCTCACGCAGCGAGCGATGGACAAATGACGGAGATTGGTACATAATAGCCGCATAGAGTACTGCACAATGTGGAAGTCTGCGCGGCGGCTATACAAGTTTTCCGCGCCGAGGGCGCGAAAAACTCTGGGACTGCGCGATAGCCGTATAGAGTCCTGTGCGATATAGAAGCATGTGCGGCGGCCATTCGCGTTTTCTGCGCCGCAAAGCGCAGAAAACGCGGGACTTGTGCGGGCTGCAAACTGCATAGAGACCGGCAGTGCGCCGCGTCTGTGCGGCGGTCATCCCGGTTTCCGCGTCCGCGGCGCGGGGAACGACGGTGCTTTGCCGCTTGGCGGTGCGGCCGTATAAAGGGGGCGGCGTTCCAAACCGTATGCCGCCGGCGTGCCGGTCAACAATAACATTTTAAGAAAGGTGGATAATCTATGACCATTGGACAACGAATTCGGGAACAGCGCCGGAAAGCAGAGCTCACGCAGGAGCAGCTTGCCGAGCTGCTCTCCGTTTCCCCGCAGGCGGTCAGCCGTTGGGAGACCGATGCGGCGATGCCCGACATCTCGCTGCTTCTGCCGCTCTGCAACCTGTTCGGCGTCAGCGCCGACTATCTGCTCGGAATGGAAACGTATGAAAAGGACCTTCGCCGCGCCGAATTTGACGAAGCCTTCAAGGACTACTGGAAGCATGACGACAAGGAAAAGAATTACGAGATCGCCTGCCGTGCGGCGGCGGAATACCCGGGCGATATGCCGTATCTGGAATGGCTTGCCTCTGCGGAATTTTATCTCGCGTTTCTGCGCGGGGACGATGCGGAATACCGCGCGCTGCTGGAAAGCGCCGTCGGCCATTACCGAACCGTCCTCGACCGCGCCGATGACAGGAAGCTGCTGGCACAGGCGCGGCATGGCATCGTGCTCTCGCTGCATCATCTCGGCAGGAATGCGGAGGCGAGAGCCTTCGCCGAAGCCGAGGAGGACGAAAGAAAACGCGGCGAAATGCTCGTTTTCTGTCTGGAGGGCGAGGCGAAACGGCAGCATTGCCAAAAGCTGGCGAACGGCGCGCTGTTCGAGCTTCTGATGCGGCTTCGGGACATCGGCGGCTTGGAGGCGTGCGACGCTGCTGAGCGGATCGTCGGCCTGCTGTTTCCCGACGGCAATTTGGGATTTTTGCATAATACGCTGCAATACAATGCCGTCCAGAAGGCGTTCCTGCTCTGCGCTGCGCAGCGCTGGGATGAAGCTGTGGACGCGCTGCGGACGGCGCGCCGTCATGCGGAAGCGATGGAGCGGCTGTATGCCGAATTCGGCGGACGGACGTTCCGCTATACCGCCGGGCTGTTCGACCTGTTGGCGGCCGACGTCCCCAAGCCGGAGACCGACGACACCGATGTGGACGACTTTCTGCGCTGCCTGAAAAACAATCGCTGCTTCGACCCGCTGCGCGGCCGTGCGGACTTCCAAGCCCTCGCTTCGCCCCGCCGCGGATCGTAAAGGCGGCCCGAAAACGCAGGAAAACAGAGAAGCGCGGCAAGGGCGGTGCGGCCTTTCGGCGGCGTCATTTCCGCAGGACGCCGCGCGGCTTTTGCCATCCTCTGCCCTCCTCGGAGCCTCCGCTTGTGTCAGAGCTTCAGCATATAGGTGTAAAAGGAAAGCACGCTGTCCTCGCGTCCGTTGACAAAGCGCTTGTATACCTTGTCGATCGGCGTGATTACAGCCGTTCCGTTCCGCAGCACGGGGATGGAGGAGCCGTCGACGATGTCCCAAGCGTAGCCTTTGTCCCGCAGTCCGTTTCTGAGCATGGTCTCGCCCAGATAGGCGCCCCAGATGCTTGCCATGCTCCAAAGCTGGTTTTCCGTCGGCTTTTCGATGCGGAGATTTTCATGATACCCTTGCAGAATCTGCTCCAAATCGTATATACTGTTATCGGTGTAAAAGAAAAATTTTCCGTATCGGTTTGCGAATTGAAGCGCCGCTTTGTTCAGTTGATCGATTTGTTCCTGTAATTCCCGATTGTCCAAGGCGTTGTCCTCCTGTAAGTCATGTTGCCGGTATTGTAGCACAAAGCTAAGCCGTTTGCAAGCGCCTGAAGCGGCGTTTTGAAGCATTTTAGCTTCAAAAAAGTCGGGACAGCAGATCATCCTCCGCTGTCCCGACTTTTGATTCGTATGGCTTATCCGAAAATGAAGCCGGTGCGTTTTGCAAGCCGCACGGTCGAGCGCCTATCGGCGCCGCCTCGCAGAACGGGCGGGGATGGGCGGCCGATTTGCGGCATAGCTTAGGAAAAAATCCGCCGCCTGAAAGGCAGCTACGCATAAAACAGTATCAACTAACAAACTGAATTAAGGTAGCTGCCATACAGGGTGCAGAAAAAGGCAGGTAGGAAACAAAGCGTTTCTTACCCGCCCTTTTTCATACCTATTTGTTACGCAATAGAGCCGAAAAAAGCCGGATTTTATGCGGCTTTCCGAGCGCGGTTTTGTAGGGGGCAGGGTGTTACTATCTTTCCCCTCAAAAACGCCTTTCTACTGCGTAACAAAAACGAGGTAATAATCCGGGAAAGTATATAACCGCTTGTCTTGGATTTTCCTGCGTTGGAAAAGCCTACGTTGGATTATCCAACATTGGAAAAACCTACGTAGGAAAATCCAATGCAATTAAATAAAGATATACTAACTAAAGAAAAATTAAATATAAATTAAATATAGATAAATTAAATATAGATTTAATTAAATACCCATTCCATTCCTATCCTTTCCCTAAATCCCCTCCCTTTGGACAAGAGTTAGCGTCAGGAGCAGACGGCGGCGCTTGCGCTGCTGTGGAAAGGAAGGGAAAGGAAACGGCAATACAGAGAAATAGCGTGTTTGATGTTACGCAGTAGAACCCCGTTTTTAAGGGTGGGAGTATAAAACCCTTACCCCTGCCCTTATCGCCGCTGTAATGCCGCTTAAATCAAGCGAGAATACCCTCTACTACGTATCATTCCATACTGAATTGAGAGCGCAAGCGGTTTATTCGCTTGCGCTCTCTTGCCTTACACGACAGCAAAGTTAGAAAAAACGTCAAGGACGCAAAGCGCAAAGTTTATCCTTGACGGTTTTTTCAGGATTTGCTACTGGCTATCTCTCCAAATCGAATTTCAGGACAGCCCGCATGAGCTTTGCCTGTAACCGTTCCCGCAAGTCCTCGTCTATGCCGTAGTAGGTGTTTCCACGCTCGCTGCGGATTACTTGCATAGACAGGTGGGCTATGTAGCCGCTGAAATGCTGCACAACAATTCTTATGGCGTCAGGGTCGCCATGTGTTGCGGCTAATATGACCGGATAAGGCAGTAAGCCGCGCTCGTCTTTGTTACAATTCGTCCCATTCATCTTACAATTCGTCCCATTCATCTGCTTGTTCCTCCAAATAGCGTTTTAGAAGCTCAAAAGAGCTTGTCCGTCGATACTGTACTGTGCTGCGGGGTATTTTCATAAGCTCCGCAATCTCAACGTCGCTCATGTCAAAGAAATAGTACAGTAAAACGGCTTGACGCTTTTCCTCCGGTAACGTATACAGCGCGTCGGCAAGCAGTTTGGGCGTTATCCATTTTCCCGCCACTTGAAAGCCCTCTTGTTCCTCAAAATAGTGGCCGTAGGTATAAAGCTGGCTTTCTTCCTGTGGCGTTAGTTCTGAAAAAACGACTTCGTGCTTTCTCCGCGTCCGATTTTCCCGGATAGCGTCGATTGCTTCATTTTTCAATACCTTTTTGCAAAAGCCATTGAAAGTACAGCGTTTTTGCCATTCGGTGCGATTAGGCTCCATGTTCTCACCCCCTTTCGTACCCGGGGGCGAGTCTTGTGTTCCCCTTTCGCAAACCCTCGACGGACGCGCTGGCGCGTACGACAAACGAGGGAGCCGAAAATGAAAAAAATGTCCACCCGCAAAATATGGACGTGTGCAAAGGAATTAAAAACAGCATTTAGATGTTCTGACAGTTCATACTCATGGCCGGAAAATCCCGTTGCAGGGCAAAGGCTTTTTTTGACAAATTAATAAATGTCGTATTATGTCGGAAACAAAAAAACACGGCGGTACCTCCTTAATACCGCCATATTCTTAAAAATGGGCGACTTTAATACACCCTCCGCATTTTCGTTTCAAAAAAGGAAAACGGCGGCCTTGATTGTTGTTTCAAAACCGCCGCATCGTCTGTCGTCATGCCGATAAATCAAAACAACGGCTTTGACATTATATGTTCGTTTTAAATCATTTTTAATTATAGATTTTAGCAAAAGAGTTTATCGTACAGAGTAATCTTAAAATCCTCTATATTTGTATCTTTATATTCATCATATAGTTTTCTGCATACACTATCTGTCGGATAAACTATTTGGTCTTTTCCGTCATTTACAGCAGTCCAAACAACTTCTGCCGCTTCCTCCGGTCCGGGAAACTCTGCATTTCCGTCGAGCAGATAGTTCCGCTGGTTCGCAGCAGCTTTTTCATAGCCGTCCAAAATGTTAATAGGCGTTTGGAAATTTGTTTTTGTTCCTCCGGGTACCATAGCTGCAAGTTTAACCCCAAAAGGTTTTAACTCATAATACAAAGATTCCACCATTCCCTGTTGAGCGCGTTTTGCTGCACCATAGGCGCCGTCGCGGGGAAGAGCGATAATACCCGCCAAAGAAGTTGTTGTCAAAATAGCACCGCTTTTGCGCTTCTTAAAGTGCGGAATAAATTGTTGCGTAACTAACATAGTTCCGATAACATCTGTGTCAAACAACTTTCTGATTTCTTTCTCCGGCAGCTTCTCAAAAGGTCCCATAATACCATACCCGGCATTATTGAAAAGAACGTCAATATCATACTGCTCTAATGCTTTCTGGCAGGTTTCTTTAATCTGCTCGGGGTTCATTAAATCTAATGGCATTAAAACAACATTTGGGATAGAAGATAAATCGCCGGCTTTCTGCAAATTTCTCATAGTAGCAATAACACGCCAACCATGATTAGAAAAATATTTAGTTGTTTCTCGTCCTATGCCGGAAGAAGCGCCCGTAATCAAAATTGTTTTCATAAATATTCACTCCTTTATTGTTTCTATTATGATTATATGATATAATTGCTCATAAGTAAAATTCGTTTATAATGATAGGGAGATAATTAAAAAGTGATGTTAAACAGAAATCTTGAATTGTTTATAAAAGTGGCTGAATATGGCAGTATTACCAAAGTTGCAAAGGCTTTTTATATCACGCAGCCTGCGGTAAGCAATGCTCTATTGAAACTGGAAGATGAATTGGGAGTAAAGCTGTTTTTTCGAGATAAAAGAAGTGGGCTTATATTAACTGACGTTGGAAAGCAGATTTTAACCTACGCAAAGCAAATGGAAGATATAGACAATCGACTTTATCAATCTGCTTATAAAGAAAAAAATATAATGGGCGGTCGTGTGCGAATTGCTGTTTTGACATCCCTCGTAGCAACAATTCTTTCAAAAGCATTAAAAGAGTATCGCTCACTTTATCCCGAAATTGATATAGAAATCAAAGAGGGAACACCTAACGATATTTTTAAAATGGTTGAGGAATATTCGGTGGACTTTGCCGTTTCCTGTTCTCCATTCGGAAAGTTCCATGCCGTTCCTTTGATACATGACCGTATTATGGCCATGTTCCCATCAAGATTTGAAGAAAAAAGTACAGTAACACTTAATAACCCGCCCGATACATTGATTATAAATCGTCCAGCTTATGAAACGATCCTTGAACATATCGCACCTAAAAATGCAGTAAAATTTGATAAGGTAATTTTAGTTCAAAATGCAGAAACCGCGATACATATGGTAAATGATGAAATAGGTGTTGGTATTATTTCGGAATATACTTTGAATACATTGGCACCAGGGTGTCCGAAATATCCCGTTATACCGGATATTTCTTTTGATATAGGTTTATTTGCAAATGATTTGAACGATTTAACACCTGCTGCTGCCGAATTTTTCCGGATTATCTGTAATAATCCGACGTTTCATAATCGCTAAATCATAGTCATAAAAAAGTAATAGATAAATCTCAAAATGTAAAGGGTAATGATTGCTTCTTAACCGAATGAGCGATACGGGATTACAGATTGCAGCAGTAACGATTGATAAAAACCAAATAGATGAAGCGGCGCTATGGGAGCAATTTCCATAGCGTTTTTCTTTTTCATCTTGTTTGGCATTTTGCAACCTTGTCCGTAGTAGGAAGTGAAACGGAAAATCTCAAACTTTTTTGAAAATTCTTCTTAAGACTTTGGCAAAATCGCAAAGTGCGGTGTTGTATATAGTGAGGAGCAAAAGTGCAACAAAAGCCGCTTTTCAAACGGGATATGGTATGAGGGAGATAAAAGGGTTTGGGACTATCCCAACAAGAGAAAATGCGGCGCATTTTACGGAAAGGGTACCCCTTTCCTATGCTTGCTGCGTAACTTTATCTTTGAAAAGGACGGGAAAGGAATGGAACGGAAGCGAAATATCAAGGACGGGCATATCGTTGTAAAAAATCCCCTGTATCAAGAACTTCCGAAGCATGAAATCGTTATGAAATCAGGGAAAACGCTCTACCGATTTACAGGCAGTTACGACGGACAGAAATCATTGCCGAGCAAAATTTTGCGCATTATGGAAAAGGAAAATTTACAGAAAGAAGTTGATAAAAAGGACGGGAGCCGATAAAATGGGTATAAGCAATCCTGTATTGGCAGACTGCCCGCTGATGAAAGGAGCAGAAACGATGTTAAGGCAGTCTGACAAGATTACCGCCCTATATTGCCGCTTATCCCGCGACGATGAACTGACGGGCGACAGCAACAGCATTGTAAATCAAAAGGCGATTTTAAGTAAATACGCGAAAGAAAATCATTTCTCAAATACCTTGTTTTTCGTGGACGACGGGTACAGCGGTACGAGTTTTGAGCGCCCCTCTTGGCTTGAATTGATTGAGAAAATCGAGAACGGCGAAGTGGCAACGCTGATTGTCAAGGATATGTCGCGGCTTGGGCGTGATTATCTGAAAGTGGGCTTTTATACCGAAATCCTGTTCGTGGAAAAGGGCGTGCGGTTTATCGCTATCAACAACGGCATAGACAGCGCAAACCAACAGGACAGCGACTTTACTCCATTTTTGAACATTATCAACGAGTGGTACGCGAAAGACACGAGCAAGAAAATCCGCGCGGTGATGAAGTCCAAAGGCGAAGCGGGCGAGCATCTTTGTACGAACCCACCCTATGGGTACAGGAAAGACCCGGAAAACAAAAAGCGGTGGATTGTGGACGAGGAAGCCGCCGAAGTCGTCAAGCGGATATTTGCTCTTTGTCTGGACGGTTACGGACCGTCGCAGATTGCCCGTATTCTGAAAGAGGATAAAGTCATAACGCCGACTATTCATTTTCAGCAGACAGGCAGGGCGACAAGGAATGCGCCGCCGGATAATCCTTATCGCTGGAAGTCTGAAACAATCTCAGACATTTTGGAGCGCCCGGAATATCAGGGGCATACGGTAAACTTCAAGACCTACAAACAGTCTTACAAGAGCAAAAAGACTTGCTACAATTCAGAGGAAAAATGGCTTGTGTTTGAGAATACCCACAAAGCGATTATTGACGCTGACACATGGGCGCGGGTGCAGGAATTGCGGAAGAACAAACGCCGCCCAACGAGGACGGGAAAGACAAATATGTTCTCCGGCATTGTGCGCTGTGCCGACTGCGGCGAAAAGCTGTATTACTGCACGAGCAGGAACTTTGAAGCAAGGCAAGACCATTTCGTATGTTCTACTTCAAGACTGAAAGGGAAAGAAGTCTGCCCCACGCACTTTATCCGCGCTGTGGTACTGGAACAGGGCGTACTCGCTCATATGAGAATGACGATTGCCTGTGTCGCTAACCACGAAGAACAATTCCGAAAAGCAATGGGCGCGAAGCAGAAAGCTGAAGCAAAAAAAGAGCTTGCGGCAAAGCGGCGGCAGGCGACACAAGCGGAACGCCGTATTGAAGAACTTGACCGGTTATTCAAGCGTATTTACGAGGACAACGTAGGCGGAAAATTATCTGACAGCAGATTTCAAATACTTTCTGATGATTACGAACATGAGCCGGAAGAACTGCGGGAAAAGCTGCTGCAACTGAATGAAGAAATTAACAAACAGGAAGAACAGGCAAAAAACATTGACTTATTTTTCGGCAAAGTGCGGAAGTATCTCGACTTGGACGAATTAACGCCCACCATACTCAATGATATGGTAAAGGCTGTGTATGTTCACGCGCCGGATAAGTCAAAGGGATATAGGGAACAGCAGATTGATATTTCCTATGACCTTGTGGGAATACTTCCCGCCGCTATGTTGAACGACCTGCAAAAGGTCGAAACGGCATAGCCGAAGCTACGCCGTTTCCCGAAAACATTCTTATGCTGTTTTATGCGTGCCGCCCGAAAGGGCGGCGGATTCCTCAGCGCGGTATGACGGGACAGGCTTCCTGCCGAATGCGCAAAACACAATAAAACGGCAGGAAGAACCTTTGTATAATCTGCTATGCAAAGGCCTTTGCACAGCTTCAATTCGGATTTCAGAATCAAAACGGCCTTACAGCTTTTCAAACTGCTCCACGCCGAGCACGAACAGCGTCGCGCCGCCGACGGTCACCTCGTCGGCGGGGGAGAGGGATTTCAGCCCCTTCCCGAAGTTCTGCGAGGAGGGGTTGAGCTGCTTGCGCGTGGCGCAGGTGCGGGAGAGAATCTCCTTGATCCGCTCGACTCGGCCGTCCTCGGTGCCGATGAGCAGCGTGGTGTTGCCGACCATCAGGAAGCCGCCCGTTGTCGACAGCTTGGTTACGAAAAAGCCCTCGGCGTTGAGCGCGGAGGCGGCGATGGCGCTGTCGTCGTTGTTGATGATTGCCAGAACAAGTTTCGTCATATCGGTTCGTCCTTTCACAGTCGTCAGATTTCGCTTTTCAGCTTGGCGCGGCTTTTTTTGTCCAGCTCGTACAGCGACGGGATTTCGTAGCGGTTGTCGTCCGAGTCGCGGACGAGCACGCGCCCGTCGTAAAGCACCTTGATGTCGCTGTGCCGGTTGCGGATGGAAAAGCGCCGCTCGCCGCGGTCGGTCTGGACATGCCAGCTCAGCGAGCCCTTTTTGTCGGTGATGTCGTAGATGCCCGTGATGCGCGGGATGAGGTAAAATTCCTCCAAGCATTCCTCCACCGCCCGACGCGATTCGGGGATGAGCGTGTCGAGGCTGCGGATGATGGCCGCCTCGCGGCCGTCGCCGTCGAGCAGCGTGATGTATTTGTGCAGTCCGGAGAGCGGAAACAGCCGCCGCGGCTCCAGATTTTCAATCCTGCGTCCGTCGTAGTAGGTCAGCGTGACCTTGCAGAAGTCGGTGCGCTCGATGCGCGCCTCGTCGCCCTCGATGTAGGTCCGTGCCATTTAGTCAAACCTCTCTTCCTCTTTGCTCTTGCGCAGCTTTTCGGACATCGACTGAATCTCGATGAGCCGGTGATATTTGCCGCCCAGCGCCATCAGCTCGTCGTGCGAGCCGCATTCGATGATGCGCCCCTGATCGACGACGATGATCTTGTTCGCCTTCCGCAGTGTGGACAGGCGGTGCGCGATCATCAGCGTCGTCCGGCCGCTGATGAGCCGCTCGATGGCCTCCTGAATCAGGTTCTCGGTCTCCGAGTCGACGGCGGCGGTCGCTTCGTCGAAAATGAGGATGCTCGGGTTCATCAGCACCGCGCGCGCGATGGAGATGCGCTGCTTTTCGCCGCCGGACAGACCCACGCCGCGCTCGCCCAGCATCGAGTCGTAGGCGTCGGGCTGCCGCGCGATGAATTCGTGCGCGTTGGCGACGTCTGCGGCGTTGATGACCTGCTCGACGTGCGCGCCCGGCACGCCGTAGGCGATGTTGTTGTAGATGGTGTCGGAGAACATCATCGGCTCCTGCTGCACATAGCCGATTTTGGAACGGAAATGGCCCGTGTCCAGATTGCGGATGTCGATCCCGTCGACGAGAATCTCGCCCTCGTAGCCGTCGTAGAACTTCATCAGCAGGTTGATGAGCGTCGATTTGCCGCTGCCCGTCGTGCCAACGATGCCGACGATGTCGCCCGGCTCGATTGTCACGCTCACGTCGGAGAGCACCTTCTTGGTGCGGTCGAACGAAAAGCTGACGTTGCGGAACTCGATGCGGCCCCGAATGACGTCGGGCTTCAGCCCGTCCTCGGCCGACTGCTCCGGCTCGGCGTCGAGGATGTCGAGAATGCGCTCGGCCGCCGCCAGCGCGCTCTGGTAGGAGTCGGAAAGGTAGGCGAAGAAGTTGACCGGCTGATAGAACATCGACGCGTAGGAGATGAACGACACCAGCAGGCCGAGCGAAAGCGGTCCGCTCGGGTCGTCGATGACCCAGCCGCCGCCCACGCTCCAGATCAGCAGCGACCCGCAGGTTACCACGAAGCCGACGATGTACGGGTAGACCGACGTAATCCGCGCGCTTTTCACGTCCACCTTCAGCCATTCCTCGTTGTATTTCTCAAACCGGCGCACCGCGCGCTTTTCGCCGGCAAAGGATTTGATGACGCGGATGCACGGGATCGAGTCGGTCAGCACGCTCGTCACCGCCGCCCAGCGCCGCCAGATGCGCTTGTAGAACGGCGCGATCTTGCGCCCGAAGATTTTCACGCCGATGACCACCGCCGGCACCGGCAGCAGCGAGAGCAGCGTCAGCCGCCACTCGAGCGCGAACATAATCACGACGATGCCCACCAGCATAAAGAACTGCACGATGACCTCCTGCGTGATGCGCAGGATGAACGCCTGCAGGGTCGCCGTGTCGCCCGAGATGCGGTTGATGACCGAGCCGGTGGAGGTCTTGTCGTAGAATTTCATCGGCAGGTACTGCGCCTTGAGATAGACGTCGTTGCGCAGGTGCAGCACGATGCGGTCGCCCGCGATGCGCAGGATGTAGCCGCGCAGCGCGCCCACCGCGTGCTGGATGAAGTACGCGCCCAGCAGGGAGAGAACCACCGTCACCAGCATTTTCTTGTCCGAGTTGGGGATGATCTCATCGACGAGCATCTTCGTGATGAACGGCGGCAGCAGGGCCATCGCCGTGGTGATGATCGACATAATCAGGCTGACGATCAGCGGCTTTTTCTCCGGCGCGACGTATTTCCACAGCTTGCTGACGATTTTGCCCTTCGACTGGCAGCGGATGCACTCCGCGCCCTCGCGGATGAGCCGCCGCCCGCACTTGGGACAGACCAGCTTCATGCGGTCGAAGGCCGCCTCCGCCGCGGGCAGCTCGCTGTCGGGCGAACAGCCGCCTGCGACGTTGTTGATGAACGCCGCCGCCATATCGCACAGCGACGCCACCGCGTAGGTGAAGCGCACGGCGCGTATGGTGCCGCCGGATTTCCTGCGGATCGTCAGCCGCGCGTTGCCGTACATACGCTTGACCGCCGCTTCTTCGATCTCCGTGTACGGCAGCGCCGCAAAGCCGCCGTCCTCCTCGGTGTACAGTACGCGTCTGTCGGTGACGGCCAGCAGCGAATCGTCATAGCTGCCGGCGGGCGACAGGTCGCAGACCACGGTGAACAGCAGGCGTTCGCCGTCCTCCAGACGGCTTCGCAGCCGTTCTTCCGTACCGTCCGGCAACGGACGGTTTGTCAACGCTTTCGTCTGTGCTTCCATAAGTAGCTTTTTCCGCGGGCGCCTCTCTGACCCGCGGCGCCTCCTTTTCTCTCTTTGACTCGCGGCGGGGCGTTTGCCCGCCGTGTTTTGATGATAGATGATAGCGGAAATATACACGGATAAATGTGTATATAGGCATTATATATGCCCGAACGGGAAAGTCAAGAGGTTTTTGAAAAAATAAGTGATTTTCCGACGTCATTGTGCCGCAGTCGTCGGAAAGCATCCGTCCGCCGCATTCGCTCCCGCTCCGCTCCGCCGCCGCAGGACGTCGGGGCAGACGCACCGGCTTCGGGACGCATAGTCCCGTTTTGCCTCGACGTGGCAGAACGTTGTGGTGGACACGCCGTCTTTGGGATGCGCGGACCCATTCTGCCGCGCCGCCGCAGGACGGCGGTGTGTGGATGCACCGGCTTCGGGATGTGCGGACTGCATCGCAATTCACGCTATGCGGCCGCTGCCGCTTTCCGGCCGGATGGCAGCCCGCCGCTTATGCGCCCCTCCCGCGACAGTCGCCGCAGCCGGTGTCTCGCGCGGCGACGTTGTGATTACGGTATGCCGAAGGGACAGGCGGCATAAGCCCTTGCGTTTCCCCAAATGACTTCGGCGTTCGATTGCGCCGTTTTTTGCGTGGCGGTTTGACGCACCGTGCAGGGCGGCGGTGCGTCGGGTGTACGGGCGGTTTTCGGACAGGCGTTGGCCGCAACGCAAAGGCATGCTGCGGGCCGACAATACGCCGCAGGGGTGGGGAACGCCGGTTTGCCGCCGTAACGCTTTACCTTGTGTCTGCCCGTCTGTCCGCCGTGCGGCGCGGCGCGAAAGCACCGCCGTGTGCGCGGTTCTGGGAAACGCGCTGCGGCTGTCGGCGCGGGGCTTGGCAGGGGTGCGATTCGGTTTCGGCAAACCGTTTTGCGGCGTGCGGCTTCTGTGCTTTGAAGCTTTTGTCAATAAAAAAGCGGCAGGATCGAAAAAAATCAGAAAAAACACAGAAATAAATATTGACAAATCGGTACGGAAATGTTAATACATAAACAGCGTTTATCAAATACAGCCGAAAGGAATGCATAGGTTATGAAAAAGTTTGTTTCTTTTGCCCTTGCTATCGCGCTGGTTTGTACACTGGCTGCGGCGATGGCGGGCGCTGCGTTTGCGGCGGACAAGGCCGACATCACCATTAACGGCTTTAATTGTCCGGAAAATGAAGGCGTCACCGCCGTTTTGACCGGCGAGACGGTCGGCGCTGAACTGTATTGGTGGTATGTGTTGACCTTTGAACCGGATTCCGCGTCGGGCGGTTATAAGTGCGTCGATAAGAAGACGATCGGCGAAGGCGAAGAGACGGGAACAATCAGCAAAAAGGATATGGCGATTCCCGCAGGCGGCTTTGCGATTGGCTCCAATACGGGCAATGACTATCCGTCCATTGGGCAAACGGATAAGCCGAATTATGTAACGGCAGCCAATAATGCCGCGTTTAACGCCGTGCAGGCGACCGAAGTCGGCGACATCGTCTACCTTGTCGGCGTCGATCTGGAAAAGGGTACGATTGACGACAACGCCACCGACGAGCTGCTCTGGTATCAGGACGGCTATGTGAGCAATGCGAAGCTGACCTTCACCAAGCCCGCCGGTGCGACGGATGAGTCGGAGGGCGGCGATGCGCCCGCCGGCCCGGTCAACGCCGCGCTCGGCAAGAGCTATACGGTTAAGGGCATCCTGAAGGATTCCAACTATCCGGATGAGGAAGGCAAATCCCTGACCGACGGCAAGGGCGCAACGCAGGTCGGGTACGGCGACGCCGCATGGGTCGGCTTGAACCTGAACGGCGAGGGCATGCAGACGACGGACGATTTCAAAGACAAGAGCAACATCGTCGTCAACCTCGGTGAAAGCATGAAAATATCCAAATTTGCCGTAGAACTGTTGGATTTCAAGGGCGAAGCGGGCATCTCGCTGCCGTCGTCGCTGGAGTTCTTTTACAGCGCCGACGGGGAGAACTGGACGTCTGCGGGTACCGGCACGCCGGAGGTAGGAAGCGAGGTAGCCTGCATCGAGATTCTCTCGCTCACGCTGGACGCCGCCGTGGATGCAACGTATGTCAAGGCCGAGTTTACGCACGGCACCAACTGGGTGTTCGTATCCGAGTTTGAAGCGTATACGTCGGGCGCGGGCGCCGATACGTCCTCGTCCGCCGGCACCTCGTCGTCTGCGGGAACGTCCTCTTCGGCGGGGAATTCCTCCACGCCCGCGACGGGTGACGCAGGCGCCGCCGCGCTTGTGATTGTCGCCGTCGTCGCGCTGGCCGGCGCGGTCGCGGTGAAAAAGGTCCGATAAGCTTTTTGCGGTCTTGCGCCCCGGAATACCGGCGCTGATTCTCCGCAGGGTTTTTCGATAAGGGCTTGCCCCGCCGCAAAGCGCGGCAGTCCGCAGCGATAAACGCCCCGCCCTTTTTTACAAAAGGGCGGGGCGTTTCGCACATCGCGGCGCGGGGGAGTCGGCCTCGCAGCGCGAGCGGTTGGCAGAAGCACCGAATGCCGGCAGCGTCTATTCGTTTAGCACTCTTTCGGGAGGGGGCTGCGCCGCGGCCGCCGCAGGGGATTTCCCTGCGGCGGCCTTTTCGGAGGATGAAATCATTTTTTCAAATAGAAGTAGTGCGGAACCCCTGCCGGGCGTCTCCGGTGGGCCGAGAGAACACCGGGCTTTATGCGTCCTGCGTTGAGTCCGCCTGCTTCTCGACAGCCGGACAGCGGCCGCCGCCGGGTTTCACCCGGCGGCCGCTGTCCGGCTATGCGCTTTGTGCGGCCGGCCGCGTCCGTACCGTCAGCCCTTTCGCACGTTGAGGACGATTTCGAGGTAGTCGCCGAGGTCCTTGGTCTCCTGCTTGACCTCGATGCCCGACTCGGAGATGAGATTCACGGCGTTGTTGAGCGAGTTGAGAAAGAAGTTGATGTCGCGGATGAGTGAGATGCGCCGCGGCCGCTTCGGGGGCGGGGCAGGCTCGGCGGCCCGCTTCTGCTTTTCCGAAAGGTAGGCGGCGATTTCCTTTTCGCATTCGGCGGCGGAAAGGCTGCGGTCGATGGCGCGGTCAATGAAGCGGCGGCGAAGTTGCTCGTCCTTGAGGCGCAGGAACGCGCGCGCGTGGCGCTCGGTGAGCCCGTGGTCGAGGATGCGCCGTTTTTCCTCGTCGCTGAGCGAGAGCAGGCGGATTTTGTTCGCCACCGCGCTCTGGCTGATGGAAAGCTGGCGCGCCAGCAGGGTTTGCGTGGCGCCGGTGAGCAGCAGCACGTTGTAGAAGGCGGCCGCCTCCTCGAAGAAATTCAGGTTTTCGCGTTGCAGATTCTCGGTCAGCGCGATGAGCGCAGAGCTTTTCATATCCGCCGTGACGACGATGCAGGGCACCGTTTTCAGCCCGAGCCGCTTGGCGGCGCGGTAGCGGCGTTCGCCGCTGACCAGCTCGTATTTTTCCGAGCAGACGGTCTGGCCGTTGACCGTCAGGCTGCGCGGGGCGCGTTTTTTCACCGTGAGCGGCTGGATAAAGCCGTAGCGGCAGATGCTTTCCGAAAGCGCGTTGAGCGACTCGTCGTTGAAATCGGCGCGCGGCTGCATCGGATTGGGCGCGATCTCGTCGACGGCTATGTAGCGGATCTTCCGGTCCCTGCGGCGCAGGCCGGAGACGTCGGGATTCGCGCGGGCGCCGGATTCGTGCGCCTGCGCGTCGTTTTTGACGGCGTTCATGTTGGACAGTCCTTTCCTCGAGCGATAAAAAAGAGATAGGATGCTTTTTTGAAGAATCCTATCTATATCTTAGCGTATTCGGCTGTCAGATTTTGTAAAAGAGGGGACTATCCGAAAAATTTTATCATTTTCACCGCCATCCCCGGCTCGCTGTTTTCGGTTTTGCCCGGGAAAATGCCCGCGCGTCCGACGGCGAAGAAGCCCGCCGCGCCGTAGACTTTGTACAGCGCGCCGTCCTCGGGGAGAAAGTCCGGCAGGTCGGCGGCGTAGATTTCGCATCCGCTGCGGAACAGCCGCTCCTGAAACGGCGGCAGGGAGAGGGCGGGGAAGTCGAGGCAGTCCTCGGCCGGAATCAGGGCGGCCTCGCGCGCCGGTCCGTCGAGCTCGCGGAGCCGGTCGAGCGTGTACGCGTCCGACGCGGAAAAACGGCCCACGGCCGTTCGCTCGAGCGAATGCATACAGGCGTGGCAGCCGAGCAGCTCGCCGATGTCATCGCAGAGGGTGCGGATGTAGGTTCCGCGTCCGCAGCGGACGTCCAGAAAAATCTCGCCGTCCCGCTCGGAGACGTCGATGGAGTCGACGGTGACCTCGCGGCTCTCGCGCTCGATCTCAATGCCGCTGCGCGCCAGATCGACGAGCTTTTTGCCGTCCCGCTTGAGCGCCGAATACATCGGCGGCGTCTGGCGGATGCGGCCGACGAACCGTGCCGCCGCCTGCCGCACGGCCTCCGCGCCGGGCAGAGGGCCGTCGCAGCGCGCGGTCACGGCGCCGGTGCTGTCCTGCGTGTCGGTGCGGACGCCGAGCAGGATCGACGCGCGGTAGCGCTTGTCGTGTTCGACGAGGTATTCGCTCAGCTTGACCGCGCTGCCCAGCATCACGGGCAGCACGCCGGCGGCCATTGGGTCAAGCGTGCCGCAGTGACCGGCCTTCGGCGCGCCGTACAGCCGTCTGACGGCGGAAACGGCCGCGTGGGAGGTGATCCCCGCCGGCTTGAAAAGGTTGAGAACGCCGTTCATCCCAGCTTCTCCGACAGCAGCCGCACGAGCTCGTCGCGCGCCTGCGTCACCGGCAGCGCGAACCGGCAGCCCGCCGCGTGGACGTGACCGCCGCCGCCGAGCGCGGCGGTGAACGCCGCCACGTCGAAGCATTCGTTCGAGCGCAACGAGACCTTCGTCCCGCCCGCCGTCGGCCGCAGCACGGCCGAGACCTCCACGCCCGCAAGCTGGCGCGGGATCTGGTTGACGCAGTCCACGTCGCTTTCCGAAGCGCCCAGCGCGGCCATCAGCGCCTCGTCCAGCGCGACGACGGCCAGCTTCCCGCCGCAGTGCAGCTCCAGCCGGTTGTAGGCGGCCTTTTCGAGCGCGGTCTGCACCTCGCTTTTGGTCTCGAACAGCAGCCGGTTGATTTTGGCGAAATCGATGCCCGTCTCCAGCAGCTTTGCGGCGCAGAGATGCGTCTGCGGCCGCGTGCTTGAATAGCGGAACCCGCCGCTGTCCGACGAGATGGCCGCGTACAGCAGCGTCGCCAGCGGCCGGTCCAGCGGGAGGCCGAGCGCGCAGAGCAGCTCGTAGACAATCTCGCCCGCGGCCGGATAGTCGCTTTTGAGCAGCAGCCGCTCGCAGCCGATGCGGTTGACGGCGTGGTGATCGATCGACAGCGCGAAATGCGGCGCTTCGGACACGCCGAGCTGGCCTGCGGAGGCCACGTCCACGCTCAGCGGCGTGGCCGAGGCGTCCTGCGTACGGGTAAACGGTACGTCCGCCGCCGCTTCGGTCAGAAAGCGCAGCCGTTCGGGAATCTCGTCGGCGCAGAACACGCGCGCGCGTTTGCCGAGCCGGCGCAGCGCGAGCGCGAGCGCGCCGCTCGAGCCGACGGCGTCCCCGTCGGGGTTGGTGTGGATATAAATGAGGCAGTCGTCCGCCGTGCGCAGATAGGCGGCGGCCCGGTCAACGTTCAGCATTTCCATCTTCGTCTATGTCCTTGAGTATTTCCGAAATTTTCATCGCTCGTTCGGCGCTGTCGTCGCGCAGAAAGACCAGCTTGGGCGTGACCCGCAGATTCAGCCGCGCGGCCAGTTCCGAGCGGATGTAGCCCGCCGCGCTGGCCAGCCCCTTGTCCGCGCCGTCCGCGCTGCCCAGCACGCTGTAATACACGCGCGCCAGCGACAGGTCGCGGCTGACGTCCGCGCCGGTCACGCTGATGAACGCGCCCGAAACGCGCGGGTCCTTGACCGTGCGCAGGATGGACGTCAGCTCGCGCGCGACCTCCTCGTTGATTTTGTCCTGTCTGCGGGCGGCCATTACTGCTCGATCTCCTCCATCACATACGCCTCCAGCACGTCGCCGACCTTGATGTCGTTGAACTTCTCCAGCCCGACGCCGCATTCAAACGACTGTGCGACCTCGCGCGCGTCGTCCTTGAAGCGCTTGAGAGAGGCGATTTTGTCCTCGAAAATGACCACGTTGTCGCGCAGCACGCGGATAAGCGCGTGGCGGGCAATCTTGCCGTCGGTCACATAGGAGCCGGCGATGGTGCCCACGTTGGGGACGCGGATGGTCTGGCGCACCTCGGCGTGGCCGATGACGTTCTCGCGGAACTTGGGCGCGAGCATGCCCTTCATCGCCGCCTCGATTTCCTCGATGCACTCGTAGATGATGCGGTAGGTGCGGATGTCGACCCCGTCGCGCGCGGCGGCGTCCAGCGCCTTTTTGTCCGGCCGGATGTTGAAGCCGATGATGAGCGCGTTGGAGGCGGCGGCCAGCATCACGTCGCTTTCGGTGATGCCGCCCACGCCCGCGTGGATGACGGCGACCTTCACCTCGTCGTTCGACAGCTTGACGAGCGACTGCTTCACCGCCTCGGCGGAGCCCTGTACGTCGGCCTTGACAATGATGTTGAAGGTCTTGATGCCGCTGCCGATCTGGTTGAACAGGTCGTCCAGATTGACCTTGGCGTCCTTCTTGAAGGCTTCCTCCTTCTCCTGATGCTTGCGCTGCTCGACCAGCTCCCGGGCCATCCGCTCGTCGGCGACGGCGTTGAACACGTCGCCCGCGTTCGGCGCTTCGGACAGGCCCATAATCTCGACGGGGAAGGAGGGGCCGGCCTCGTTCACGCGCTCGCCCTTGTCGTTGGTCATCATACGGACGCGGCCGGTCGCCGTGCCCGCGATGACGATGTCGCCGTTTTTGAGCGTGCCGTTCTGCACCAGAACGGTCGCCACCGCGCCGCGGCCCTTGTCCAGCTTCGCTTCGATGACGACGCCCTTCGCCGCGCGGGAGGGGTTGGCCTTCAGTTCCATCATATCAGAGGAGAGAATGATCATTTCCAGCAGCTCGTTCACGCCGGTACCCTTGACCGCCGAGACGGGGACGCAGATTGTGTCGCCGCCCCATTCCTCGGGGACCAGCTCGTACTGCGTAAGCTCCTGCTTGACGCGGTCGGGGTCGGCGCCCGGCTTGTCGATTTTGTTGATGGCGACGATGATTGTCACGCCGGCGGCCTTGGCGTGGTTGATGGCCTCGATGGTCTGCGGCATAATGCCGTCGTCCGCGGCGACGACGAGCACCGCCACGTCGGTCAGGTTCGCGCCGCGTGCGCGCATGGCCGTGAACGCCTCATGGCCCGGCGTGTCGAGGAAGGTGATCTCCTTCCCCTGCACGGTGACGCGGTAGGCGCCGATGTGCTGCGTGATGCCGCCGGCCTCGTCCGCGGTGACGTTGGTGTTGCGGATGGCGTCCAGCAGGCTCGTTTTGCCGTGGTCGACATGCCCCATCACCACGACGACCGGCGCGCGCGGCTTGAGGTCCTCCTCCTTGTCCGCGCTCTCGTCGAAGAGGCGGTCCTCGATGGTCAGCACGACCTCCTTGCTGACCTTGATTTTGAATTCGTCCGCCACGAGGAAGGCCGAGTCGTAGTCGATGACCTGGTTGACCGTCACCATCAGGCCCATGCTCATCAGCTTCTTGATGACCTCGCCCGCGCTGATTTTCATCCGCGAGGCAAGCTCCCCGACGGTGATCTCGTCCGGCACGGTGATGGAAAGCTGCACCGGCTTCGGCTTGAAGGCGGGCTGCTGTCCGCGCGTCCGGCGCTGGTCGTTCCGCCCGCGGCCGCCGCCGCGGCGGTCCGGCCCCTGGTCGCGCGTGTTCTTTTTCTTGATTTTCTGCTTGCCGACGTTGATGTTGGCCGCCTCGGGTACGAAGTTGTCGAGCTTTTCGTCGTATTTGTCGGGGTTGACGTTGCTCGTGCCGCGCGTATCGACCACGCGCACCTCGGTGCGTGAGCGCTTCTGCTGCGGCTGACGGTCGCCGCCGGACTGCGGCTTCCGCTTATCGCGCTCGGCCTGTCGGGCCGCTTCGGCCTGCGCGCGCTCGGCCTGCTCCTTGGCCTTGCGCGCTTTTTTCTTTTCCTCGTATTGCTTGAAGAATTCCTCGATGTTGACCTCGTGCCGCTGTGTGATGTGCTCGAAAACGAGGCTCAGCTCGTCTGGCTCCAGCGCGGTCATTGGGCTTTTCTGCCCCTTGCCCGCAGCGCTCAGCAGGTCCGTGATCTCCTTCGTTTTCACGCCGAGGTCCTTCGCGAGCGCGTTGATTCTGTATTTGTCAGCCGGTGTTGCCATAGCAGTCACCAATCCTTTCTCTCTGAACTACGATGCGTGTATGGGTCCTTGGGGTCGTTTTCCGCCGCCTGCCGGTAGGCTTCGGCGAATCCGGCGTCCAGAAACGCCGCGCAGGACAGGCTTCCGGCGCCGGCGGCGCGTCCGAGCGTCTCGCGCGTGTAGGCGGTCTCGACGCAGGCGGCCTTGTAATGCGCGCATTTGTCGCACACGCGCTTGCGCGTGTTTTCCGCCGCGTCCGCAGCCAGCAGCACGAGCCGCGCCCGGCCTGCGCGCACGGCTTCGACCGTCAGGTCGGCGCCGACGGCGAGCTTGCCGGCTTTCCGCGCCAGTCCGATGAGCCCTAAGCCCTTGTCTCCAGTTCTGATAACGAAACCTCCAATGCGTCGTATATCTCGGGCGCAATCTGCGCCGAAAACGCCTTCTCCAGCCGCCGCGCCTTCCGCGCCTGCGCCAGACAGGTGCCCTGCCGGCAGACGTAGGCGCCGCGGCCCGGCTTTTTGCCCACCGGGTCAAGCGATACGCTGCCCGCGCTGTCGCGCACCACGCGGATCAGCTCGCTTTTCGGCTTCATCTGTCCGCAGCCGACGCATTTGCGCAGCGGTATGCGTTTTTCCTTCATCGCTTCTGCACCTGCCCTTTCGGTTATGCGTCCGCAGCCGCTTCTTCCTCGCCGCGCAGCGAGCGGTCGCCCTTGATGTCGATTTTCAGGCCGGTCAGCTTGGCGGCCAGTCTGGCGTTCTGGCCCTCGCGGCCGATGGCGAGCGAAAGCTGGTCGTCGCTGACGATGACGCGGTAGCTGCGGTCGCTGTCGGGCAGCTTCTCGACCGAAAGCACCGTCGCCGGCGCGAGCGCGGCGCTGATGTATTCGGCGGGGTCCTCCTTATAGGGTATGATGTCGATTTTCTCGCCGCCCAGCTCGGCCGCGACCGCGTTTTTGCGGCTGCCCTTGGGGCCGATGCAGGCGCCGACCGGGTCCACCGCCTCGTCGTTGCTGAACACCGCGATCTTCGTGCGTGAGCCGGCCTCGCGTGCAAGCGCCTTGATTTCCACCGTGCCGTCGCTGATCTCGGGGATTTCCAGTTCGAACAGACGGCGCACGAGCGCCGGATGCGTGCGCGAGAGCATAATCGACGGCCCGCGGACGCTGTGCCGGATGTCGGTGACGAGCACCTTGATGCGGTCGCCGGGCTTGAGCGTCTCGTTGGGAAGCTGCTCGTTGCGGAAGAGCACCATCTCGTCCTTGCCGATTTCCAGCGTCGCGTTTCCGGAGGTCGGGTCGACCAGCAGCACCACGGCGGTGATGAGCTCCTCCTTCTTTTCCTCGTACTCGCGGATCATCCGGCCGCGCTCGGCCTCGCGGATGGCCTGAATGATGACCTGCTTGGCCGTCTGCGCTGCGATGCGGCCGAAGTTTTTTGTTTTGATTTCGTTCTCGTAGATGTCGCCGAGCTGGATTTTCTTCTTGTGCAGCCGCGCCTCGTCCAGCGCGATCTCGGTGAGCGGGTTTTCGACGGCTTCGACCACGGTAAGCTGCACGAACATCCGCACGTCGCTCTTTTCGGGGTCGAGCTTGATGCGCACGTTCTCGTTGCCGTTGTTTTCCTTGCGGAAGGCGGCCAGCAGCGCGTTCTCGACCTTTTCCATCATCTCCTCCTTGGGGATGCCCTTTTCCTTTTCGAGCAGCTCGAGCGACTCAAAAAATTCCTTATTCATCTTTTTTTGTCTGCCTCCAAAATCTATTCGTAATTGTTTTCAGCATTCCGCCTCAAGACGGGCGACGGCCTTCCGCTCGACGGCCGGACCGTCCGCGAAGCGGATGGTCTGCGCGTCGAAGGACTCGATGCGGCCGGTGTACTGCTTGGCGCCCGCGAACACCGGCGTGTACGCGCTCGCCGTCACCGGCAGCCCGCGCTCTGCGGCGTATTGCAGATGCGCGTCGGTCCGCAGCAGGCGGCTGACGCCCGCGCTGGACACCTCGAGGCAGTACGGCCCCTCGATCGGGTCGGCCTCGTCCAGCAGCGGTTCAATAGCGTCGCTGACGACCTTGCAGTCGTCGATCGAGACGCCGGACGCCCGGTCGATGGAAACGACGAGGTTATAGTCGCGCCCCTCTTTTTCATACGTCACGTCCCACAGGTCGTAGCCGAGCGAAGCGACCGTCTCCTCTATGAGCGCACGGACGGTCTCGGCGGTGTTTTTTCTGGCTGGCATGGCGGCGTTTTTCCCTCCTTCGGCGGCAATGCGCACAGGCGTGCAAATTTGCCGTAACGAACAATTAAGAGTGGGCGACGACCCACTCTTAACCGTAATCCTACTCTTCAATACTTATCATACCACATTTTTGCAGCGATTGCAATAGCTTTTTGATATTTTTCGGGCCTATCGCGCCGTTTTTTTGCTTTACCGCCGCTTATTCCTCTCCGTAGGGGCTTAGCGCCACCTTGTCCCAATCGACGAACAGGCAATCCGTCGGCTGGCCGCCCTTGGGCGCGAGCCGGCGCTCGGTAATGTATCCGTCTGCGATGAGGCGCTTGACGGAGGCGTCCACGTCCGACTTGCGGACGTTTTTGCCGGCTTTGCATACCGCTTCGATCACGCTTTTGCGCGTGGCGATCTGTTTGGAACGCTTCAGGGCCGTAAAAATCTGACGATACTGTAATCCGTACAGCGCCTCCTCCGTCGGGAGGGTGACGCACCAGCTTGCCGTGTCCTGAAGCTGGCGGCTGAACGAGCCCTGGATGCCGTAGATGCCGACTTCCTTGGAATAAAAGTTTTTCAGAAACGATGTGGCCGAGCTGAAATGCCCGTCGCCCGAAAACAGAATGAATGCTTCGATGTCCTGTGAGGCCAATGCCTTCTGGTAAATGTTGTCGAGTATGATGAAGTCCGTGTAATCCTTCTCCACGCCGTTCGGCGACCGCGTGTCGATGATCTTGTTGGAATAGGGACGAATCCGCCGGATTTCGTCCGCAAGCGATTTGTGCGAAAAATCCGCGAAGAAGACCGCCTCCGTCAGGTAGACCCGCGTGCTCAGGTCCTCGAACCACGCCTTGATGTCCGGCTTGAGTCCGAAGTTTTTCAGCAGCGAAATATACCAGGATTCATAGTCGACGAATGCCACCGCCCGTTTGAGTCCGTTCTGCGGCCTGCCGTCGTACCTGACCGGCTCCTCCTTCTGTTTGAAAAGGTTGAAAATGTGTCTCTGCCCTCCTTTCTTCCGGCATTCCTTCCGTTACGCATCCATTTTAGCACAAAAAGCGCCGTCTGTCAATACGAGAGTTTGGTCAGTTCCTCCTTGAGCCGGACGATGATGCGCTTTTCCAGCCGCGAGATGTACGACTGCGAGATGCCCAGCAGGTCGGCGACCTCCTTCTGCGTCTTTTCCTCGTTGGGTGTGTCGCTGCCCGCCAGCCCATAGCGCAGGCGGATGATCTGCCGGTCGCGCGGGGAGAGGTTGTCGAGCGCGCGCATGATGATGCGGCGGTCCTCGTTTTCCTCGATGCTGCGGTAAACGTAGTCGTTCTCGGTTCCCAGCAGGTCGGACAGCAGCAGTTCGTTGCCGTCCCAGTCGATGTTGAGCGGCTCGTCCAGCGACATTTCATGCCGCTGCGAGGCGCTTTTGCGGATGTACATCAAAATTTCGTTCTCGATGCAGCGCGAGGCGTAGGTCGCCAGCTTGATCTGCTTTTCGCTCTTGAAGGTGTTGATGGCTTTCATCAGCCCGATGGTGCCGATGGAAATGAGGTCCTCGATGCCGGCGGCGGTGTTTTCGAATTTCTTGGCGATGTACACGACCAGCCGCAGGTTGTGCTCGACGAGCGTCTGCCGCGCTTCCTCGTCGGTCTCGATGCGCTCGATGAGCGCCGCCTCGTCCTCCCGCGAGAGGGGCGCGGGCAGGGTTTGCGGCCCGTTTATGTATTGCAGGTCGTCTTCGGCAAGTCCGAACAGCTTCCGGATATAGTAAAGCAGCGGATGCAGGCGGATGGCGTGTTCCATAATCTCTCGTTCCTTTCTTTCTTTGTTCGTCGTCGGCCCGGGCTTTGGGGCTTGCCCGTCCTTTCGCGGCTATAACAGCGAGGCGGGGAAAAGGCCGTCCGTGCCCGCGAAGCCGTTTCCGGCCTTGTCGAAGGCAAGATAAGCCTGTATGTCCTTTTTTCGGGTCAGCGTTTTGAGCGTGATGCTGTCGGCGCGGAAGCCGATGAGGATGTCGCTCCCGCCCGCGCTGGAAAAGGGGATCACGCGCTGTCCCGGCCGTTCGAGCGTCAGCGGCTCGCCGCCGGGCAGCACGCCCGGCCGGAGCAGGATGACCGGCAGGCCGCTGATCGGCTCGCGCAGCAGGTTGCCGCTGTCCGCCAGCAGACGCAGCGTATACCGGTTACCCCCGAAGACGATTTCCACGTCGGCGTACAGCGATTTCAGCCGCCGTTTGGAGAGGAAGCCGAACACCCACGCGCAGAGCGCGCTCGCCAGCGCGATGGCGACGAGGCTTCCGGCGCCGATTTCGGCGTAGAAGCCGCCGTTGTAGTGCGCGTATTTGCCGCTGAGCGTGTAGACGGCCGTCAGCAGTCCGCCCATCAGCGCGTTGGCGGCGATGAACAGCCCGCAGCAGAGCAGCGTCTTTTTCCAGTCGCCGCGGAAGAAGGCCGCAAAGCAGATGACGAACGCCGCCAGCAGATGCAGCGGCAGCTTGGCCGCGGCGGGCAGCGCGTCGAGCGCGAGCGCGGCGACGGCGTAGAGACCGCCCAGCGCGCTTCCCAGCGCCGTCCGCGCGATGCCGGCGGGGCAGGCGCACAGCTTTGCGCTCAGGTACAGGCAAATGAAGTCGATGCAGAAATTGATGAAAAACAGAATGTCCGCATAGACGATGTAGACCGTTTGACCGCCCATCCGCCGCCCTCCCTTCCTAAAAAATTATACCGATGCGGCAAATCACATTCTGTCATATCGGGTAGGCGGCGGAAATATATTTTAGCGTCTGTAAAAAAAGCCCGCCGGGGTATCGGCGGGCCTTCGGAGGTGCGGCAAAAATGAAGCGATGGACGCGTTTTCTGCTGAGCGCGGCGATTCTGGCCGTCTGCGCGTGTCTGGTCTGGCGCGCGTATCACCGCGAGCCGCTCGCCGTGTTCGGCGGCGGCCGGGAGGGCGGCGCGGTGACGGTGACGGCGCTGATCGAAGACTGGATAAAGGAGTAGGTTGCCATATATTTCAACGCCGGCCGGTTTCGTCTGAACCTGTTCGCGCCGCTCGGGCTGCTCTGCCTCTATCTGCTCGAAGGGGCGCAGAGCTTTTTCATTATGCTTGCGGCGGCGCTGCTGCACGAGTGCGGCCATCTTGCCGCCATCCGGCTGGCGGGCGCACCCGTCCTGCGCGTCGACGTCGATGTGCTTTCGGTCTGCATCGTGTACGCGGACGCGCGCGTGCCGCCCCGAACCGAGGTCTGCATCGCGCTGTCGGGTCCGTTGTTCAACCTGCTCGGCGCGCTGGCCGGCAGTCTGCTGCTGCTTTACGTCCGCAGCGCCGGCGTGCTGCTGTTCGTGGCCGCGAATCTGTTCCTCGCGCTCGTCAACCTCATCCCCGTCCGCGGCACAGACGGCGGAAACGCGCTGTTCTACACGCTGCTGCCGTTCTTCCCGCCCGACGTCTGCACGCGGACGTGTACGGTCGTTTCGGGAGCCGCGAGGGCGGTGTTCGCGCTGCTGTTCGCCCTGTCTCTGTATGCGACGGGCGGCAATCTCTCGCTGGCGGTGCTGTTCCTGCTGCTGTGCATGCCGCGCGGCGGCTGTGCATGACGTATGACGATACGACGATATGACGATTTGTACATAAAATACCGCTTGCCATATCGGCTGTAATGTGCTATACTGACATACAATAGGAATCTTAGCCTGTCAAAATACGACGAATCGTGTCAAAACGGCTTCTCAGCCGAGAAGGAAGTTGAAGCGTATGAAAAAAATCTTTTGTTTGTGCCTGTTCTGCCTCCTGCTGACGGTCGGACTGCTCGCCTGTGCGGCAAAGGACGGCGAGACGTCCTCCGCGCCCGAAAGCGCGGACGAGAGCAGCGCCGCGCCGCAGGACGCGTCCGAAGCGCCGGCGGAAAGCGGCGGGGAGAGCGATTCGTCGGAAGCGAGCGCGCCGGAGGAAAGCAGCGACGCCGCCGATGCGTCCTCCGAGCCGCCGTCGGAAAGCAGCGCGGCGGCAAGCGAGCCTGCGGAAAGCGCAGCGGCAAGCAGCGCGCCCCCGCAGCCCGAGGAGAGCAGCTCGACCCCGAGCCGCCCCGAAGAAAGCAGCTCGACTCCGAGCAAGCCCGAAGAGAGCAGCTCGACCCCCAGCCGTCCCGAGGAGAGCAGTTCTATCCCGAGCGAGCCCGAGGAAAGCAGCCGTCCGGACGAGAGCAGCACCACGTCGAGCGAACCGCCCGTGGAGCCTGCCGTCAAGCGGGCCGCCAAGCCGGAGGTTTACGGCTGTACGGTTGTGGAGAGCGACTGCTTCGTCATCCTCGGCACATGCGAATCGGGCGGGCGCGTCGTCGCCAAAAGCGGCGGACAGACCGTCAGCAGTCGCTCGGACCACGGGTATTTTTCGATCCGGCTCGAGCGCACATCGTCCTCGATGCAAGTTGAGCTGACCGTGCAGGTCAGCGGCAAGGAGGACAGCGAGGCGCTGTCCTACAACGCCGTCCCCAAGTCGGTGAGCGCGGAGCAGTGGGCGCTGATCGCCGGCGCGGATTATCAGTTCCATATCCAGTACACGCTGGCCGATTACCTGCGCACCAACAGCTACAGCGCGAGCGCGTTGGAAAGCATCCGCCAGCGGCTTGAATCGCGGCTGGAGAGCATCCGCAGCGTTTCGCCGGAAACGGAGGTGCTTTACCTGCTCGTCCCGTCGCCCGCGACGGTCTATCCCGAGTCGATGCCGTCGGAATACAAGCCGCAAGACAAGCTCAGCCGGCTTGAGCAGGTGACGACGCTGCTGGAGGACGTGGGCATCCACACCTTCGATCTGACGGCGCTGTTCGAGGCGCATAAGAACGACGAATATAAGCTCTACTGGAAAACCGACAGCCATTGGACCGATTACGGCGCGTATCTGGCGTATGAGGCGCTGTTCGATTACATCTCGGAAGCCTTTCCCGCCGCCGCGCCGCGGCAGTTTTCCGAGTTTGCATGGCAGGAGGATTACTACTACGGCGGCGACATTTCGCACTATCTGGAATACTACAACGTCAACAACGTCAAAAACGGCGTGTATTACGGCAGCACGCCGCTGATGCGCGAGTACAACGTGCTGCGCGTGCCGGCGTTCTCGGTGCCGTCGCAGATCCTCCGCTCGGTCGACCGCTATAAGACCGACCACATCCTGACCTACGACATCGCGGCTGTGCAGTACGGCAAAACGATTCAGACCAATCGGCCCGAATTGCCGAGCGCCATCATCCACCGCGACTCGTATTCCGGCCAGATGTACGACATCCTTGCCGAACGTCTAGACACCACGGTGTACAAGAGCATGTGGGATTACACGGTCAACCTCAGCCAGATCAAGCAGATGCAGCCCGACTACATCATTTATCTTGTGGCCGAGCGCAACATCGGCGAAGTGTTCCCCTATTGAGCAAAGCAAAAAGCGCGGCCGCTCCCCCACAAGGGGGAGCGGCCGCGCAGGCTGTCGAAGGACGGGCGGGCACAACGCAGGACGCACGAGGCGCTGCGTCTCCTTTGAGACATCGGGAAACTTTCGGCAAGGTACCTCTCCTGCGTTCTGCGGGGAAAGCCCTTTCGCCTTTTGAAGCGGCCGGTCTGGACTTTGTTTTTTTGCCCCTAACGCTTTTGGAAAAGCGGGCGAATCCCTTTGACATAGAACCTTGAATAAGTGATTTCTTTGGCGAGCCGCGCGGCCGCTCCCCCCCCAAGGGGGGAGCGGCCGCGCTTGTATGGGGCCGGACGTTTTTCGCCGCCGGCGTCGGGCTTCGGCTTTATCCGAGCAGGAAAAGACGGCCGCGGCTGTTCCGCGTTGTCTCCTTTTCCGATTACTTTCCGAATTTACGCGGAAAAGATATACAAAATGTGAAAAAACGCAAGAAGAGCGATTGACAAAGCCGCCCGCTTGCGGTATACTGCATATGGGGTATACTTCTTGGAATTTGCCCGAGAATGGGGCCGTTGTCTGCCTATGCAAGCGTTTTGAGCGCCGCGGGCGAGAGGGGAAACGCGCTTCGTCCGACGGAAGCCGCCGTGTTTCCGAACGGAACGCGGCGGGAAACGGAAAAGGAGTGTTGGAGCGTATGAAAAGGACCGGTCTGTGGACAAGAAGCGTCGGATTGCTGCTTATAGGCGCGCTGCTGGCAGCCGCGCTGGCCGGCTGCGGGGCAACGCCCGGGGCAATGCCCAATCTCCTCCGCTCAGGCGCCGCATAAGGCGTATCTGTCAGTCGACGAATACGGCTGCAAGGCGGGCGCGGCGACGGGAATGGGGGCGTTGATGGGTCAGCCGGACGGCGAGCCTGAGACGGTTTACCTCGACAGGCCGTTCGTATATATGATTCTGGACGCCAAATACCGTGTCCCGCTCTTTATCGGGACGATGATGGACCCGACCGCCGCGCCGGACGCGGATTGACGGAACGCGCAAGGGGCCTGCGGTGCAAGATTGCAGGTTTGCCGTTGTGAACAATAAGAAAAAAGCCCGCAGAAAACAACCGTTTTCTGCGGGCTTTTGACAACATTGGATAAAGCTCAGCGCTTAGAGAACTGGCTTGCCTTACGCGCAGCCTTGAGGCCGTACTTCTTTCTTTCCTTCATACGGGGGTCGCGGGTGAGCAGGCCCGCCTTTTTCAGAAGCGGCTTGTATTCCTCGCCGGCCTGCAGCATCGCGCGGGCGATGCCGTGGCGGATGGCGCCGGCCTGACCGGACACGCCGCCGCCGGTGACGGTGCAGACCACGTCGAAGCGGCCCTCCGTCCCCGTCACGCCGAAGGGCTGACGGACGATGAGCTTGAGCGTCTCGAGGCCGAAGTAATCGTCAATATCTCTGCCGTTGACCGTGACGGCGCCGGAGCCGGGCATCAGGCGCACGCGGGCGACGGACTGTTTTCTTCTGCCGGTGCCGTAGAAGTACGGCTTTGCGGGTGTGTATGTCATGGTTGATCGTCCTCCCTTACTTTACTTCGACGGGCGTCGGCTGCTGCGCCTGCTGCTTATGCTCGGGGCCGGCGTAGACCTTGAGCCGGGCGAAGCTGGCGTCGCCGATCTTGTTCTTGGGCAGCATGCCTTTGACGGCCAGCTCCACGGCCTTCTCGGGCTTGGTAGCCATCAGCGTGCGGTATTTGACCTGCTTGAGGCCGCCGATGTAGCCGGAATGACGGTAGTAAATCTTCTGGTCGAGCTTTTTGCCGGTGAGGACGACCTTGGCCGCGTTGACGACGACGACACAGTCGCCGCAGTCGACGTGAGGCGTGTACGCGGGCGTATGCTTGCCGTTGAGGATTGTGGCGGCAAGAACGGCGACCTTGCCGAGCGTTTTGCCCTCGGCGTCGATGATGAACCACTTGCGCTGGATCGACTCGGGCTTGGCCATAAATGTGGACATTAGATGTATTCCTCCGTTTTTCTCATCGTTATCGTTTGCGCCTGTTTACTATAACAGAAGCGCGGCGTTTTGTCAAGAGGGATTTTCAAAAAAATTTCGTTTTCGGCGCAGTTTTTTTGTTTTTCTTGCGTATGCTCGATTTTTGCGTATGTGCCGGCGACGTTTTTGCGCATTTTGCCGTTGCAATCGGCCGCCGGATTGTTTATAATGAAGAAAACGACAGGGGGGATTCCGTGACCGAAGCCGGAGAACTGCAGAAAATCCTCTCGCGCGTGCGCCGCGCGGTGGACAACTATCATATGATCGAGGACGGCGACCGCATCGCCGTCGGCGTCTCGGGCGGCAAGGACTCGCTCACGCTGCTCTGCGCGCTGCACGCGCTGGGGCGGTTTTATCCGAAGTCCTTCTCGCTGGTGCCGATTTTCCTCGACACGGCGCTGCCGGGCTTCGATCCGTCGCCGATCGCGTCGCTTTGCGGCGAGCTGGGTCTGCCGCTGGTCACGGTGCAGACCGACATCTACAAAATCGTGTTCGAGATACGGCGGGAGAAAAACCCCTGCTCGCTCTGCGCGATGCTGCGCCGCGGCGCGCTGCACGACGCCGCGCTGGCCAACGGCTGCCGGAAGGTCGCGCTCGGGCACCATTTCGACGACGCGGTCGAGACGCTGCTGCTGAATCTGTTCAACGAGGGGCGGTTCGGCTGCTTTTCGCCCGTGTCCTATCTCGACCGCAAGGGCGTCACCCTCATCCGGCCGCTGCTGTACACGGAGGAGAAGGAGATCCGCGCCTTTGTCCGCCGCGCGGGCATTGCGACGGTCGGAAAGAACTGTCCGGCGGACGGACACACCGACCGCGAGCGGATCAAAACGCTGCTGGCCGGGCTGGAGCGCGAGGACAGGGGGCTGCGCAGGCGCCTGTTCGGCGCAATGGAGCGCGCGGGGCTGGACGGCTACCGCGTCTGCCCGCGGAACCGCCGCGGGCAGCAACAGGAAGGAAAGGATGAAGAACCGTGAAAGCCGATTATCATGTGCATTATTACATCGACGGCTGCGCCGCCGACGAGATGACTTTCCCCAACATCGAGAAAAAGGCGCTCGAGCTGGGGCTGGACGAAATCAGCGTGCTCAAGCACCATTCGCGCCGGATGCCCAACGGCGAGGCCGTCTGGGTCTGCTGGAAGCGCGTGAAGCCCGACGAATGGCAGCGCTATCTGGACGAATACGCCGCCTACCGTCCGGAAAAGCTGACCATCCACTCGGGGGTGGAAAGCGAGCTGTGCGGCGAGGACGGCGAAATCAACATCAGCGACGAGGAGGCCGCCAAGATCGATATGGTCGCGCTCTCCGTGCATTACATGCCCGACCTCGACGGGCTGAAGATGGATTTTCTGCTGTACCCGGATTTGAATTTCTGCCCGGAGCAGAACAACGAGGAGGGGCGGCGCGAGCTGGCGCGCTGGCGCGAAAAGGCCGCCGCCTTCGGCGCGGAGAACGCGGTGAAGGGGCTGGTCAACGGCTACTGCAACGCCATCCGCGCGCACAAAAAGGTGCGCACGCTTTCGCATATGTACGACGGGCTGCTGCCGCTGCGGACGTACACCTTCGACGTCGACGCGCTGGGCGAGAAGCGCTGCATCGAGCTGTTTGAGCCGCTGTTCGCCGTCATGCGCGACAACGAGGTGCGCTGGGAACTGACCGGCGGCGCGGTCCGCTTCCCCGGCATCCTGCGCCGCGCGGACGAGATGGGCGTGCGCTTCATCGCCACGGCCGACGCGCACTTCCTCGACGGCGGCTGGGGCCCCTTCACGCACCACGACGAGGCCGAGGCGGTCATCGACCGTCTCGGGCTGCACCGGGCAAGGGTGTCGCTATAACGTCGGCGGCGAAGGCCGTGCAGTGCGACAGCAGGGCTTGCCCGCGCAGGCCGCGCAGCGCTCCGTCGATGTACGCGGCGGTCAGCGCGTCGCCCGCGCCGACGGTCGTGCGCGGGGTCGTTTTGCGCGCGGGCGAATAGAAGACCTCGCCCTGTGTGCAGAGATACGCGCCGTTCGCGCCGTCCGAGACCAGCGCCGCCGCCGCGCCCCGCGCGGCGGCCTCCCGCGCGGCCCCGCACGCGTCG